>UMDR01038657.1_pt1 | contig 87655 bp, 104 predicted proteins | sample 1964541 | NCBI WGS metagenome assembly UMDR01 (sample SAMEA4835999, study PRJEB28245) | human gut metagenome | biome: gut microbiome; material: fecal sample | place: Denmark | collected 2008 | reverse complement strand
TGCGAGTTCTTTTAATGCTTTTTCAATTGCCTCAGCTTGTCTTTTATACTTTTTTTCAATCTTTTTCTTTTTTGCAGCAAATACCTTCATGCCAAAAAAACCACTTATTTTTCTCTCGTCATCCCAATCATCTTTTAAGTGGTCATACGTCAAAAGAATATTCATATCCGACGCATAAACCGATACTTCATTCTGTATCATATACTGCTTCTTTGCCGGATGAATCAGACAGCGCTTTCTCATTTCTTCTTCTTTCGGTTCATATAAAGAACTTAATAAAATCACAAGAAATGTCATATCATAGGTAAGTGTCATCTGTCCGCGCCTGCCATGGTTTTCCAAAAGTGTACGACACAGTCCGCAGTAATATCCTTTGTATCTGGCAAATTCTCTTATCTTTAATTCCGGTTTATTTGCCGTTACATAACCAAACATCCAGTTTCTCCTATAAACGGTAATAACTCAGACACATGGAACGTCTCTAACTCATCACGTTTTCTTAATAAATTCAAACCGGCATTTCGGACACGAAATCGCGATTTTTCCACGCCCCTTTGGCACACGAATGGTCTGATGGCACTTCGGGCATCGATATAACTTTTTCGTTCCACTCCGCTCTTTCATACGAAGTCTGCAAAACTTAAAGTAGTTTTTTACCGGGTTCCAAAATTTCAAAAATTTTTGATTTTCTCTCTGGCGGTTCACAATATTTCTCGAAAAGCAGCGGAAGAAATAAAGTACAATCACAAGCATACTAACAAGCGCAAATACCGGCGCCGCCACCGTTCTTATGAAAATCCGCTGTAACACAAATAATAGTAAATACACGACAAACAAGAAGTTCCCAAACTGATCATTTCCATATCTGCCATACATCATCCGTCGAAGCCAATTCATATCATCACATCCTTTCACCTGTCCCATATGAAATAAAACATACTAAAGGATACACCTATTTTGTGAACTTCCTATGAATCTGTTACATATTATTTGCTTTCTTCCATTTAAAATACTGGATAGTATAAAACAAAGAAATTAAAATCCATACGACAAATAAAATAATAAGTGCAGTGTTAAATACGCCCATGGAACCGGAACCAATCAGCAGATTTTTTCCAATAAACAAAATAGCAATAAAGGCAGCACACACCCAGCAGCTTATCATTTCACTCTTACGGTTACGAATCGCACGTGGTTTACTCATAATAATACACATCCTTTACATAATAATCCATTGTTTTGCCCTGAGTAATATCCTATAATAGAATTAAAAAAAAATCAAGGAGCGTTTATCTATGAACGAAAATATGAGCGAAAACACAAGGGCACTGGGATTTTTACCTCCGCTCGGATGGAATTCTTGGAATACATTTACATGGGATATTAACGAATCCCTTATTTTTGAAATTGCAGACTGCATGGTAAAAGACGGCTATAAAGATGCCGGCTACGAATATCTTGTTATCGATGACTGCTGGAGTCTGAAAGAACGAAACGAAAACGGTCATCTAGTTGCCGACCCTAAAAAATTCCCACATGGCATGAAGGCGGTTGCCGACTACATCCATGACAAGGGACTGAAGTTTGGTATGTATTCCTGTGCCGGCACCCACACCTGTGCCGGATATCCGGGAAGCTTTGAGCATGAATTTGAGGATGCAAAGCAATTTGCGGATTTTGGTGTCGATTATCTCAAATACGATTTCTGCTTTAAGCCAAGACATATGTCCGGAGAGCTTCTTTATAAACGGATGAATTTGGCTCTTCGAAATTGTGGACGCCCAATTTTGTTTTCTGCCTGCAACTGGGGTGAGGATAACGTACATAACTGGATTCGCGAATCCGGTGCCCATATGTACCGCTCCACACCGGATATCCAGGATAACTGGGAATCGATTCAAAAAATCGCCCTGTCCCAAATTGAAAAAGAAGCGTTCACCGGTTCCTTCTGCCACAATGACATGGACATGCTGGTGGTTGGTATGCACGGTGGCAGTAACGATGATTTTATCGGTTCCATCGGTGGCTGTACCGATACGCAGTACAAAACCCACTTTGCTCTCTGGGCTATGATGGGTTCCCCTTTGATGATTGGATGTGATATCAGAAAAGCCACACAGGAGACAAAAAACATTCTGTTAAACCGTGATTTAATTGCTATTAATCAGGATGCCGAATCTCGTGGAGCTTACCGTGTCCGTGTCGAACCTCAATGGTTCCATGAGGATGAAGCCTTTGTACTGGTAAAAGTTTTGTCGAATGGCGATTTGGCAATCGGGCTTTTCAATCTCAGCGACACAAATCGTGAATTAACAATTCAATTCTGGGATTTGGGGCTTCCTTACGCTTCCGGCATAGCACTGTCTATGTACGACTGCCACGAGCACAAAGAACTTGGTACTTTTAAAGAAAGGTTTGCCGTAACGGTGCCATCCTGCGACTGTATGGTCGTTCGTGCAAAATTGGTGTGAGTATGGATTCATGTCGAAACTTATGTAAAAAATGTGCAAAAAAACTTACCTCCGATGAAAAGGCAATTTACTTAAAATTAGTGGACCGCACAGCATCCCGTTTTCTCTGCCTGGACTGCCTTGGCGAAAAAATGGGATGTGGGCGCGAGCCTCTTGAAAAAAGAATCCGTTATTATCGGGAAAGCGGCAATTGTGTATTATTCCGTTAAAAAAGGAGTTTCTCCTCTTCATACAAACCAAGAGGAGAAACTCCTTTTTTATTTTGTTAAATCATGATTATTTTTTAATCAACAATGATTTTCCGGTCATCTCAGCCGGCTGTTCCATACCCATCATCTCAATCATAGTTGGAACGATGTCTGCCAGACATCCGCCTTCACGAAGTGTATAATCTTCATCGTAATTTACAAGAACGAACGGAACCGGGTTTGTTGTATGAGCAGTGAATGGTTCACCATCTTCATCCAGCAGTTTCTCTGCATTTCCGTGGTCAGCACAAATAAACATCTGTCCATCCACATCCAAAATGGCATCCACTGTTTTGCCAACACATTCATCAACTACCTCAATTGCTTTTATCGCTGCTTCCATGATACCGGTATGACCTACCATATCCGGATTTGCGAAGTTTACGATAATGACATCGTATTTATCCGAACGAATTGATTCTACCAGATTGCCGCAAACTTCATAGGCACTCATCTCCGGCTGCATATCAAACGTAGCTACTTTTGGAGAGTTTACAAGAATACGGTCTTCTCCTTCAAACTGCTTCTCTTCGCCGCCATTAAAGAAAAATGTAACATGCGCATACTTCTGTGTCTCGGCCAGACGAAGCTGTTTTTTACCATGTTTTGCCAGATATTCACCAAATGTCATTTTTAATTCTTCCGGTGGAAAGGCAACTAATACATTTGGCATCTCAGCATCATACTGTGCCATGCAGACAAACGTGAGTGGGAAATATCCGTTTCTTCTCTCGAATCCGGTAAATTCCGGATCTACAAAAGCTCTTGTCAGCTGTCTTGCACGGTCCGGACGGAAGTTAAAGAAGATTACACTGTCATTTTCATGAATCATACCATTTTTATCAACAACAGTAGGAAGCATAAACTCGTCCGTTACATCATTCGCATACGAATCTTTGATTGCCTGTACCGGGTCATCTGCCTGTACACCTTCACCATATACCAAAGCAGAATATGCTTTTTCCTCACGATCCCATGCATTATCACGGTCCATCGCATAAAAACGTCCGGAAATCGTAGCAACAGAACCAACACCGATTTCTTTAATCTTAGCAACTAATTCTTCCATATACTCGGCTGCGGATGATGGTGGAACGTCACGTCCGTCAAGGTAAGCATGAACATATACCTTTTCCAGTCCGTTTTTCTTTGCCATTTCCAAAAGGCCGTATAAATGCTCCATATGGCTGTGCACACCGCCCGGTGACAACAGTCCCATCAAATGAAGTGCACTGTCATTTTTTTTGCAGTTTTCCATAGCGGCAACAAGTGCTTTATTCTCAAAGAAATCGCCTTCCTGAATTGACTTTGAAATTTTAACAAGCATCTGGTATACGATTCTTCCGGCACCCATGTTGGTGTGTCCGACTTCAGAATTTCCCATCTGTCCGTCCGGCAGACCAACTGCCATACCGCTTGCTTCGCCCTGAACAAAAGGATACTTTGCAATCAACTTATCCATAACCGGCGTTTTTGCCTGTTTTACAGCATTTCCTTCTGTCTTATCACTTAATCCATATCCATCTAAAATCATTAATACCGTTGGTTTCTTACTCATATTTCCTCCGTTCTGAAGTTCTTTTCACTTCTAACTGTATTTTCCTGCCAACATCCTATTATAATGGAGTTTGCAGTAGAAATCAATGATAACTTGCTTCAATAAATCTAACCTCGGTTCTGTGCATCTACCAAGTTTTCACTCTGATACATCTTGCGCAGTTTTGGTTTCTCAATTTTACCGGTTGGGTTTCTCGGTACATCTGCAAAGAAAATCTTACGAGGTCTCTTATAACGTGGAAGTCCTTTGCAGAACTCATTCATCTCATCTTCCGTGCAGACAGCCCCCGGAACCAGTTCGATAATCGCTGCTGCAATCTCTCCCAAACGGTCATCTTTTAGTCCGATAACAGCCACATCCTTTACTGCCTCATGTTTGCTCAGATAGTTTTCAATCTGAACCGGATACAAGTTTTCACCACCACTGATGATAACATCTTTTTTGCGGTCAACCAGATAGATAAAACCATCTTCATCCATCTCCGCCATATCACCGGTGTAAAGCCAGTCGCCGTGAAGAACTTCTTTTGTTGCCTCTTCATCGTTATAATAACATTTCATCACGCCGGGACCTTTAACCGCCAGCTCACCGACTTCACCTTGTTTTACTTCATTTCCGTCAGTGTCAATAATTTTTGCCTCCCAGCCATATCCCGGAACACCGATAGCGCCGACTTTATGGATATTTTCCACGCCAAGATGAACGCAGCCCGGTCCAATCGACTCACTTAAACCATAGTTCGTATCATACTGATGATTTGGAAAATACTCTTTCCAGCGGCGGATTAAGCTCTGTGGAACCGGCTGTGCACCAATATGCATCAGACGCCACTGGGATAATTCATAATCATCGGGTTTTAATCTTCCACTGTCAAGTTCCACGAGAATATCCTGTGCCCAAGGAACCAAAAGCCAGACAATTGTACATTTCTCATTGGAGACCGTCTCCAAAATTGTTTTCGGGCTTACCCCCTTCAAAAGCACTGCCTTGCTTCCTGTCAAAAGACTGCCAAACCAGTGCATCTTCGCTCCGGTATGATACAGCGGAGGAATACATAAGAACACATCGTCATGTGTCTGTCCGTGATGCTTCTGCTCGACTTTACAGGCATGCATCAAACTTTCATGATTATGTAAAATTGCTTTCGGAAATCCGGTTGTTCCGGAAGAAAAATAAATTGCCGCATCATCTTCGTCAGAAATTGGGATTCCCGGTGCTAAACTTGCACAGTTTGCCGTCAGTTTATCATAATCTTCCGCAAAGGACGGGCAGTCGCCTCCCACATAAAACAAAAGACGGTTCTGACTGATTTTATCGGCAATTTCTTCCACACGGCCGATAAATTCCGGACCAAACACTAAAACATCTACCTCCGCCAGATTCAAACAATATTCAATTTCATCCGGTGCATAGCGGAAATTAAGCGGCACCGCCAGTGCTCCGGTCTTTAATATACCAAAATAAATCGGAAGCCATTCCAAGCAGTTCATCAATAAAATCGCCACTTTGTCCCCTTTTCCAATCCCTCTGCTGATTAAAAGCTGTGCAAAACGATTGGCTTTTTCGTCAAATACATGCCATGTAATTTCCCTGCGGTAATGACACATCGGACTTGACTCGATTAATTCATAATCCCTCCATGTTACTCTTCTTTTCTCCTGAATATCCGGATTAATCTCTACAAGACTCACTTCGTTCGGATATTTTTTGGCATTTGCCTCCAATAACTCTGTAATTGGCATTCCCTTTATCCTCCATTTCAAAATACAAAAACTATCTATATCATATCGCATTTCCACTGATTTAGCAAGGATATCGCCTCGTCAATTTCGTCCACTGCATAGTCGCAAATCAAATCAAAGTCTTCTTTTGCATAATTCCACTTTGGTTCTCTTACTAAAACCGTCTGAAAACCACCTTTTTTTGCTCCTAAAACCGCCGGCAGAATATCTTCAAACACAAAACAGTTACCGGGATTTACTCCCATCTTCTCTGCCGCCTTCAAATAGACATCCGGGAACTCTTTTCCTCTTTTTACATCCCCCGTTTCCGTAAATGAATGAAACCAGTCGTAGATTCCTAAATTTTTTAGGCACGGCTCAAACAAAGAAGCACTGTTTGAGGTTGCAACCGCCATTTTAATATCCTGCTTCTTTAGCCACAAAAGAAGTTCTTTTACCCCTTTTTTTAGTTTTACATCATGAGCATACGCATCTCTTGCCATCGCATCCCATTCCGCCATCACATCTTCCTTAGTCTCCTGCAGCAAAAAACGTTTGATGGTATATTTCGCCACCTCTTCAAACCCCATCGCCATAATTGCCGTGGAATAATCTTTTGGCACTTCAAATCCTCGTTTTTTCAAAAAATCGGTATCAATCTGCGACCAGACCCATGTCGAATCTAACAATGTGCCATCCAAATCAAATATGACTCCTTCTATCTTCACCGTATCCATCCCTTCCTTTTTTATCTTTTACCAGTATAACAGAATTCCCCCTATCTTTCCATGGCTTTTATAACCATCTGAGCGATTTTTTTATGTCCTTTTTCACTGGGATGCGGGTCAATTTCCCTTCCCTTGAAAGAAAGATTGACCATGGATTCCTTCTCGCCGTCAAAACATTTTTTAATATCGACAAGCACATACTCATCCGATGGATAAAATCCGCGGTTCATCCGGTTAATATAAGCATCCGCAACCGAATACACCTGTGAAAACGCATCAATCCCCTTAGCAGGATTATAAATATTGTCCGCATATATTTTTACATCCGGATTAACCGCTCGAATTTCTCGGATGATTTTTGGAAAAGTTTTTGCAAACTGCACGCATGCCTCATCAAATTTATGTGCATCCCGTTTTATCATTTCTTCCATGTTTAAATCCAATTGAATCAAATGGAGTAAATCATTTGAGCCAATGGATATCGTAACAAAATCGGCATGTTTAATCGTTGCCCGGTACTTTTTATATTCTTTTCTTTCCGGATTTGTAAGTATATCAAGAAGTTCCCCGCTTTGCATCCCATTTTCTCCAAAATTCGTAACAAAAACCGAATCATACTTTGTCTCCAGATTTTTGCGAATCAATTCTACATACGACTGCTCTTTTCTATCGCTAAGTCCATACCCATATGCGATGCTGTCTCCAAGCGCCACATAGCGTATTGACGTTGATGTAATATCACCGGAACTTACCTTTTCCTCCGGTACAGCTTTAATTCCACAAAACACAGCGAACATAATCACCCCGATTCTTATTATCCATTTCACAAAAAAAGCCTCCTACACATAACAAAAGATTGCTTTTTTATTATGTGTAGAAGACTTAAAATTATTAGCTCATTTTGGATTTTTGAAAATTATCTTATTCGTCATCCTCTTCGACATTGTGATATACATTCTGCACATCATCATCCTCATCCAAAAGGTCCATAATACGCTGGAACATTTTTTTATCTTCATCTGAAGTAAGTTCCACATAATTTTGCGGAATCATGGTAATTTCAGCCTGTACCATCGGAACGTTTTCTTTTTCCAACGCTTCACGAACAACACTAAAATCCTCCGGTGTTGTAAGAATTTCGTAACTATCTTCTTCCTCAACAAAATCCTCTGCACCGGCATCCAATGCCATCATCATAAATTCATCGGCATCAGTCTCATATGCTTCTTTATCAACAAGAATCTGTCCTTTTTGGTCAAACATATAAGACACGCAGCCTGTCGTTCCTACATTACCGTTTCCTTTGGTAAATGCATTTCTTACATTTGAAGCAGTACGGTTTTTGTTATCCGTGAGTGCCTCTACAATAATTGCTGTTCCGTTCGGTCCATAGCCTTCATACTGGCAGCTTACATAATTAACCGCATCTACGTTTCCTGCTGCTTTTTTGATTCCACGCTCAATCGTGTCGTTTGGCATATTGTTTGCCTTTGCTTTTGCAACAACATCACGAAGTTTACTGTTATTATTCGGGTCTGGTCCGCCCTCTTTTACGGCTACCGCAATTTCACGGCCGATTACCGTAAAAATCTTACCTCTTTTAGCATCATTTTTCTCTTTTTTGTGCTTAATGTTTGCAAATTTTGAATGTCCTGACATGTTTTTACTCGACGAGATATTTCTACTCGTCTTCCTCCTTACTTATTACTTATTTTTTCAATCACTGCCGGTACTAAGTCCGCCGTACGGACTGCACACATAATCGTGTCATCCCCCGCAATGGATCCTACAATTTCTTCTATCTCAAGCGCATCAATTGCGGCGGCAACTGCCATCGCCATACCGCTTACCGTCTTGATTACTACCAAATTATCTGCCTGGTCGATACTCACCATACCATCCTGCAAAACTCTTGCATAGCGCTCGCCAAAGCTGGCACTTCCCGGAGTAACACAGATGTACTTGGATTTTCCGTTTTTATCTGCCTGTTTTTTTAACTGCAGTTCTTTAATATCCCGGCTGATGGTTGCCTGCGTCACCCGGAAACCGGATTCATGCAGACGCTTTCCAAGCTCCTCCTGCGTATCGATATCATACTCATCAATTAATTCTAATATTTTATTCTGTCTTACTCGCTTCATAAAAAAACTCCGTTCCAAAACCTCAGCTCATTAATTACGGTTTAGTTTGCTCCGCATTTTATCAAAAAAGCTGGCATCACCTAACCGAACCATATCAAAAGTTTCTTTTGCTTTTTCAATCCATACAACATCACCTGTCGATACCGTCCAAAGCATCTGTCCGTCGCCTCGAATCGCAGCCTCATCCTGATAGTTTTCCTTTGTCTTTCCAACTTCTATCCTAAGTTTGGAATCCGAAGACACCACAAGACTTCTTTTGTTCAACGAATGTGGACAAATCGGTGTAATAATCATCGCTTCCATCGATGGCACTAACACCGGACCTGCTGCCGATAAATTATAGGCCGTCGAACCGGTCGGCGTCGACACCAAAATCCCATCTGCCACATAAGTATCCATCAGTTCATCATCTACATAGACATTTGCTGTTATCATATGTCCAAAATCCTGCTTGCCGATAATAAACTCATTAATCGCAATGCCAATCGCTTCTCCAACTGAAGTTTTCTGCACTCTGCCGGTAAGCGCCATCCGCTTTTCCACTTCATAATTTCCCGACAAAATTTCGTACAGTGCTTTTTGAATTCTCGGCTTTTCCACCTCGGTCAGAAACCCAAGTGTTCCAAAATTCACGCCAAAAATCGGAACATGACTGCCGGCAAACCGCTTCGCTGCCTGGATTACATAACCGTCTCCTCCAAGCACAATCACTAAATCTGCCCAGTCAATCTGCGTAACTTCAGACGAACTCCCTACTATTTTAGCACATTTTTCATGAGATTCCAAATATCTTTTTATTTCACTCGCCGTCTCATGATGTAAGTCTTTCTCAACATCGGAAATAATCTGAAAATTTTTCATCGCAGTTCCTCCTATAAAACCTCATGCGCATGCGCTACCAATTCTTTCACCGCTTCTTTCTGCTTTTCATCTATGGTAACCGGTTCTCTGTTATCATTCTCCATATAAAGGAGATATTCAATGTTTCCTTCCGGTCCGCGAATCGGCGAGTGGTCAATCCCCAAAATATGAAACCCAAGCGAAAGTGCATAGTTCATAACCATCTGAATCACTTCTTCGTGGACACGGGGCTCTCTCACGACCCCCTTTTTTCCAACCTGTTCTCTGCCCGCCTCAAACTGTGGTTTAATCAAACAGACAATCTGAGCATTTTCCTTCATCAGTGCCTTAACCGGCTCTAATACTTTCGTGAGGGAAATAAAGGCAACATCGATGGAAACAAAATCTACTAACTCACCAATATCGTCCGGTGTGACATAGCGGATGTTTGTCTTTTCCATCGAGCATACTCTTTCATCCTGCCTTAACGACCACGCAAGCTGGTTTGTCCCCACATCAATCGCGTACACATACTTTGCGCCATTTTGCAGCATACAGTCCGTAAAACCACCGGTTGAAGAACCGACATCCATGCATACCGTATCCGTAAGAGAAATCGGAAACACGTTCATTGCCTGTTCCAATTTGTAACCGCCACGGCTGACATATTTCATTTTCTTTCCCCGGACTTCAATCTGCACCGATTCCGGAAATGTCTGTCCTGCTTTATCTTCTCTTTGATTATCGACAAATACTTCCCCTGCCATAATCACGGCTTTTGCTTTTTCACGGGAAGGCATGAGTCCCCTTTTCACAAGAAGGACATCCAATCGTTCTTTCTTTTCTTTCACCTTACTCACCATTTATCTTTCTTACAATCCGATTCGATACCGATGCCGCATCCAATCCATATTTCTCATAGAGTTCTTCCGGCGTTCCATGCTCAATAAACTGATCCGGGAAACATACGCTAAGACATTTGTGGTAAATTCTTTCCCGCAGTAAAAATGCCTGAATCTGCTCGGAAAAACCGCCGGTATACACATTATCCTCCATCGTCACAATCAGACGGTGGCTGATTGCTAACTCTCTTACCAAATCCTCATCAAACGGCTTCACAAAACGCATATTGACAATCGTTGGATGAATCCCTTGTACTGCTAACTTTTTTCGAACCTCACACGCTTTACTAACCATATTGCCTACTGCCAAAATAAGTACATCTTTTCCTTCATACAAAAGTTCTGCTTTGGCGTACACAATCGGCTCTCTTTCTTCTTTCTCACAGCAGTACGCTTTTCCTCTTGGGTAGCGGACTGCCACCGGACCATCCATCTGCCCCAGAGCAAAATCCAGAACCTCAGTCAACTCTGCACCATCCATCGGCGAAATCACCGTCATCCCCGGCATCGTCGACAAAAAGGATAAGTCAAAAATACCCTGATGCGTCTCTCCATCATTTCCTACAATGCCGCTTCGGTCTACTGTAAAAATAACCGGCAGACTGCCAAGACACACATCATGAATCATCTGGTCATAGGCACGCTGCAAAAAGGTAGAATACAAAGAAACTACCGGTCTCATACCGCCTGCTGCAAGTCCTGCTGCAAAAGTAACCGCATGTTCTTCCGCAATTCCCACATCGAAAGCTCGTGATGGAAATGTTTTTGCAAAGGCTGCCGTTCCGGTTCCATCCGGCATCGCAGCACACACAGAAACCAGTTCATTGCACTGCTCCCCCCGTGACAAAAGCCAGTCGGAAAATATATTCGTATAAGTTACTTCGTTTGTTTTAAGAATCGTACCATCTTTTACATCAAAGGTTCCTACACCATGAAAAGCGGAAGGATTTTGTTCTGCCGGTTTATACCCTTTTCCCTTCTGGGTCAGAACATGCACCAAAACCGGCTGATTCGTAATCGAAAACGCTGTTTCAAAAGCTGTAACCATTTCATTTACATTGTGTCCATTCACCGGACCGATATAAATAAGCCCCATATCCTCAAACAGCATTCCCGGAATAAACAAATGCTTAATCGAGTCTTTCGCACGCTTAATCTGTCTAGCAAGCGGATGACCTACATTCGGAATTTTATCTAACGAATTTTCAACATTCATTTTCAAATCCCGGTACTTGCGGTTTGCACGGATTTTACCTAAGTAAGTTGACATACCACCTACATTTGGTGCAATCGACATCTTATTATCGTTTAACACAATAACCATATTCGTTTTTAATGCTGCGGCGTTATTTAACGCCTCAAATGCCATACCGCCAGATAATGCACCATCACCAATAACCGCTACCACCTTTTCATCGCCGCCACGCAAATCCCTTGCCTTAGCAAAGCCCTGCGCCACGGAAATCGAAGTCGAACTGTGTCCGGTATCAAACGTATCACTCGGATTTTCCTTGACTTTTGGAAAACCACTTAAGCCACCCATTTGGCGGAGTGTCGAAAAAGCATCCCCTCTCCCGGTCAGAATTTTATGCACATATGACTGGTGCCCCACATCCCAAATTAGTTTATCCTCTGGAAAATGCAAACACAAATGAAGTGCCATCGTAAGTTCCACCGCTCCTAAATTGGATGCCAAATGTCCTCCCGTCCGGCTCACACTCCGTACCAATTTGGCACGGATTTCCTTAGCTAACTGCCTATAATCCGCGGGGGCAATATTATGAATGTCATTTTCTTTTACTATTTGACTAAGTACCTTTTTCTTACTCACAAAATCATCCTCTTTATTTCTCCCGTTCCACTAAGGACATTAACAATTCCCGCAGAAACGATTTATGTTCTTCATCTGCCGCTGTTATGCCATCTAAGGCAGCAATACCGGCATCTGTATATTCTGCCACTTTTTTCCGGCTCTCCTCCATTCCATGCAGAACCGGATATGTGGATTTTTCATTCTTTTCATCACTGTGCACCGGTTTTCCGATGACTTTCTCATCCCCTGAAATATCCAGAATATCATCCTGAATCTGGAATGCAAGTCCAATCGCCGTTCCCACATTTTCCATAATTCGTACTTCATCCTGTGAAGCACCGGCTAAACAGGCTCCAATCATAAGACTTGCCTCAATGAGTGCAGAAGTTTTATTTTTATAAACATAATGAAGCATCTGTTCATCGACAAATTTTCCGTTATTTTCAACATCAACAACTTGTCCGCCAACCATGCCGTAAATCCCTGCTTTTTTCCCTAATACTTTCAAAGCATTGGCAATTCTCTGCTTGTCCGTTTTACTGTCAAACGCAAGAAATGCCGTCTCATAAGCAAGATTCAACAAAGCATCTCCGGCAAGAATCCCCATCGCTTCTCCATACTTTTTATGTGTCGTTAATTTACCACGACGGTAATCATCATTATCCATCGCCGGCAAATCATCATGCACAAGCGAATACGTGTGAATCATTTCCATCGCCATCATAAACGGACGAACTGCTTTTTCATCCGTTCCTCCAAACATGGAATATGTCTCATAAAGAAACATTGGTCTAAGTCGTTTACCACCGGCATTGATACTGTAATTAACAGCCTCCAATACCGTTTTTTCATAGCCTTCTTCCTTTGGAAGGTACGGGATAAATCCCTCTTCTATATTTTGTATTTTTTCCTGCCATTTATCCTTCGACATCTTCTTCTCCTTCCATCATCAGGACCTTTATTTTTTTCTCCACGCGGTCAATAGCGTCATTTCCCATTTTCACAAGTTTCATTCCTTCCGAAAATGCCTGATAGGATTCTTCTAACGTCATTTTATCATTTTCCATCTGTGTTACAGTATCATCTAAACGATCCATAATTTCTTCTAAAGAAATTTCTTTTTTTTCTTCCATTATGCTTTTTCCTCCTCGACGACTTCCTGTACTTCACTTTTCACAACGCCATCTGAAAATGTCATCATCAAAACATCGTTTACTTGAAGTGATTTCACGGAATCCACCATCCTGCCCGCCTCATCAGTCACATAAGCATAGCCGCCGGCAAGGCGTTTTAACGGACTTTTTGCATCCAGTCTTGCCGCCAAAAGTGACATCATTTGTTTCTTTTTCTGTAGTTCATTTTTCATATTACGAAAGAGGCGTTCCTCTATGTCAATCAAATATTGTCTCTTCTGTACCATCTGGTTTTCCGGATTCAGATAGCGGAGCCGCTTCTCTGTAAAATCCAAGTGCTCACGCCCTGCATCCACCTGTGCCAGAATACAACGTGCCAGACGGTCTTTATATCCATACAATTCTTCTAATACAAGACGGACATCATAAACCGCCAGTTCTGCCGCCGCTGAAGGTGTCGGTGCGCGTAAATCCGCCACGTAATCTGCAATTGTCACATCGGTTTCATGTCCGACTGCTGAAATCACCGGCGTCCGGCATTCATAAATTGCCTGTGCCACGATTTCCTCATTAAATGCCCACAAGTCTTCCATTGAGCCGCCGCCTCGACCCGCTAAAATAACGTCCACGCCAAATTCATCCAAAAAAGAAATTCCCCCAGCAATGGATTGTGCCGCTCCTTCTCCCTGCACTTTTGCCGGATATAAATAAAGCTGTACATAAGGATTGCGCCTTGTGGCAATCTGAATCATATCATGGACTGCCGCACCGGTTTTCGCCGTTACGATACCGACTTTTTTTACATACTTTGGAATTGGCAGCTTTCGATCCTCGTCAAAATATCCTGCTGCCTCCAGCTTTTTCTTTAATTTTTCATACTGCTCCTGTAAGTGTCCATCTCCTACCGGGACAATTTTTTTGGCATAGAGCTGATATTTCCCATCGCGCTCGTATACACTAATAGAGCCGCCAACTACGACTTCCTGTCCATTCTCCATCCGAAAATCAAGTCCGCCGCGGTCACCGCGGAACATCACGCACGTAAGCTGTGAGCGGTCGTCTTTTAACGAAAAATAAATATGCCCGGAGCTATGATATTTGCAATTGGAAATTTCGCCTTTTACAAATACAACCGACAGGGCATATTCTTTGGAAAACATATTCTTAATATACTGATTGACGGAAGAGACGGAATATACATTTCCTCTATTCATTTACAATCTTACCCAAGATACCATTCACAAACGCAGCACCATTCTCTCCACCATACTCTTTTGCAAGTTCCACGGCTTCATTGACGGCTACGCCGACCGGTACACTTTCCTCATATAATGCTTCATAAACAGCCAGTCTCAAAATTGCTAATTCCGCTTTTGCAATTCGCTCAATCTTCCAGCCCTTTGCATTTGCCGAAATTTTTTCATCAATATCCGGCATCAAAGCAATCAGCCGTTCCACTTTTTCGCGGACTTCCTTTTCATCCTTTTCACTAATTTCATGTTCTTCCGGAAAATGGAAATTCGCCAAAAAATTACTCATCTGTTCTTCAAACTCATCGGTTCCATAAAAATCATTCTGGAACATCAGACAGAAGATACATTCTCTCATCTCATGTCGTGTCATAACTATCCTCTTAATCCTGTTCTAAACTTACACCGGCGATTCGCACATTCACCTGTTTTACTGTCAAACCGGTCATGGAATTAATCGCCTGCATTACTTTTTCCTGCACCTGTTTGCAGGTTTTTGGAATGCTGTATCCATATTTCATATTAATTGCCAATTCAACCATTGCGATGTCGTCTGCCACTTCCACCTTGACACCTTTGGACAAATTCTTTGCACCAAATTTGCCTGCCAGCTCACCGGCCAAGCCGCCTGCCATCGAATCCACGCCTTCTACTTCTGATGCGGAAATACCAGCAATGCTTGCTACGACTTCATTGGCAATCTGCACTTCGCCAATCCCTGTGTGTTTTTCCATAGAATCATTTGTCATCTCTGTCATACTTTCGTACCTCCTATTGGTATGATACTACAACAAAACAGTTGTAATATGTATTATAGCAGATTTATTTCTTTTTGCCAACAGGCGATATTACAATTTTATCGGCACTGCACTCGGTTTTTCTTTTTACGATATCTTCAATCTGTGCAATCTGGCTCTCCGTCAAATCATCCGCATTTACAACAACATCCACGCTGTCGGATAAAATTGTCACAACAGCTTCTGAAAATCCCTTCGCTGCCAGCAGATTTTCGGTTGCCGTTTCTTTTTCGCTGATTTCGGTCATCTGCATAATCTGCTGCATTGCCTTGTCTTTTTGCGCATTGGTTACATTTTTGTTATTCACTAAATTTGTAAGCGTCTCTTTGTTTTTCGCACGCGTCTGTTCTCTCGAAAGTTTTGCCTCCTCGAAATAATTTCCGGTAACAGTGTTACTTACAAGTACTGCTTCACCGGCATTTTCCTTATTGGAAACCTTTTGTCCACTTGTGCTCACTGCCTTGCCACTGGCTGCATCTGCTGTTTCTTCGTCCTCATCAAGAACAATATCCTCATCTGAAATGTCTGCTGAGCTTTCGGTTGCCGCTTTGTTATGATCCCCATGTCCGTTCATTGTCAGTTCTTCACGGTCTGTCATGCTCAGATACCCGGCAATCGCAACCATCACAACAAGCGCGGTAATAATAATTTGGTTTTTTTTCAAAATTTTCTTCACTCCTTTGCCTCCTTACTTTTCATTATTTTTATTTTATGACTCTCAATAGAAAATAATGCACTTACCGCATCGGTTATTTCTCTTTTTATCACAGAATCGTATCCGCCTTCGCAGACAATGACAATCCCCTCGATTTCCGGCTCCTTCTCCTGTATGATATACGGAGAAGAGTCACGGCTTGAATTTTCCACTAAAACTGTTTTTTCCTCGTTGGACTCTCCTTTTTGCGTATTATCTTTTAATGTCACTTTCTCATTTGACGCCTTCAAAGTAATCATTACATCCGCATGCCCGACTCCGTCCACCCGCTGTAAAAGCTGTTTTAACTCTTCCTCCCGCTCCGCCTTATATTCCTCAAGTGTCCCCTTTGTCTCCGCGTCTGTAACATCGGACGAAGAAGCAGGTGCCGCCGCCTTTTCATCCGCATTTTCCGAATAGGAAAAAAACAAAAGCAGTACACCACATATAACAACCGCTAACAATTTCAAGGTTCCTGCTTTTTCAATTAGTTTTTTTAATTCCTCTTTCATGCGCTATGCCTCCTCAATCCAAATCTTTTCTTCTTCCACACCATACCGAAAAGCCAGTTCATTCTGCCACTCCTTTTGCATTTTATCTGCATTTTTTACGCGCACCCTTATCAATATAATTTTCATATCATCCATCTTTATCCGGCAATCGGATTCATCCACCCCACATTGCAGTGCAATATCTTTTTTTATCTGTGCCACATATTTCTCTTTCATCTGTTTTTCATACTTTTCTCCAAGCAGACGAATTTCCTCTTTCGTCTGTTCCACCTGCTGTTTGTTTTCCGAAAGAATATAATTTTTTTCCCATACCTTTCCTTTTCCAAAAAAGCCAAGCACCGGAACAAGCACAAGTAAAATAACAATCAAACTTGTCACATAAGTAAAATACTTTTTGTATTCCGTTCCCATAAATAAATTTGTGAGCAGTGCCGCAAGCAGTAAAAATACTACAACCTGTCTCACCATCTGAAATGCTGCTTCCATGAAATCTCCTTTCGTCCGTCATGAGCCAAGATTTGTACTGACTAACACAATGACTATCGACAGTAAAAACATAAGTCCGGATGCCAGTAAATACCCTAACATCAGTTTTCCGCTTGTGGCTGCCGACTGCAATACCATCACAATTCTGTGGTCGCTGACCGGCTGCGCAACCGCTCCTGCCACACGGTATAAAAAGGTAAATAAAAAAACTTTCATCATCGGGTACAGACAAAGAATCACAATGGCAATCACACCGCCTACTCCGACCGCACTCTTAATTAACAGACCGCTTCCATATACGGTATCCATCACACTGCCCGCTGTATTTCCCACACCGGGCATCCCCTTTGCCACGTTCCAGACCGCATTATTTCTCACACGGTCCATTACCGGAACTAACAAGCCCTGGATTCCCTGATAGCCAATCATTGCCGCAAACAAAATACGAATTGACATCCTTAATATACTGCCAATTAAATCCACCATTTTCGAGAACCGGTGTCCTGCCATCTGATTGATCACGCTTAGGAAAAAATAGATTTCAACCCCCGGCATCAAAAAATATTTCATTGCCATCGAAAGCAGCCCCATCGCAAGAAGCATTGCTTCATAAAAGGCAAGCGAACTCTGCATTTTCCCGCCATAGCAGAGGGTAAGCGAAAAAGAAGGAATCAAAGCTTTCATAAAGCCAATCAGATTTTCCAGTGCTTTCTCCGCCACGGCATACACACCTAAAAATCCCGAAAGCACGAGTGAAAACAAAAGAAGAAATACGACAAAAAATCCCGTTTCTCCCAAATCACCGTCCCCAATCGTACCGGCAAATTTCACAAAAATCCCCGCAAACACGCTGAGTGCAAGAATATGTAAAATAGTTTTTTTCTGTGCATCCCACTGACCGGTCACCTGCTCACAGATACAGTCAACAATTGCCCCAAAGGAAAAATCGGCCGTTCCATCCATAACGTCTGTAACATACTGCTGTAAGGAAAAACTTTGCTCTGTATTTTCCTGCAGGGAAAGATCCGCCTGTTCTAAAGACAATTCATTCTGCCACTCTTCTTTCTGCTCTGCCTTAGCTTCTGTATCAAATGAAAAACCAAATAGCAGAACCATTAAAAAAATGAAACATTTCTTTTTCACTGCAACATATCCCCCAAAGTCTTTAAAAGCGTCTCGACAACCGGAAAGCTCACTAACATCATGCTGATTTTTCCTATCATATTGATCTGACTGGCAACCGCTCCATTACCGGCATCCCGGCAAAGATTCACGACAAGCTGCGTCAAATAGGCAATTCCTAACATTTTAAGAAGGATTCCTAAGTATTCTCTGCTTAAGCCGATTGCCTGTTCAAATTCATGGATTCTCTCAATCACCATGCGGATGGATGACAAACTATAAATTGCTAACAATAGGACTGTCCCTATCATCACGGCAACCGCATATTCCCGTTTCACACTGCCGGCTATTAAAGACAGAAAAACAGCCGCCAGACCAAGCACCGCCACTTTCACCATTTTATTCACCTCCCTTACAGAGAAAACATGTCCTCAACGCTTGTGAACAATTCAGAAATATATGGAATAATCCAAAACAAAACTAAAAGAAGTCCTGCTAAGCTTACAATAAATGCCTGTTCATCGCGCCCGGATTGTTTGAGAATCTGATTTAAAATGGTAACTAATATTCCCACCAATGCAATTTTAAATATAATTGTTATTTCCATAGGTAATGCATTCGTTCCTTTCTTCTTTTCCATCGCCTCTTACACCAATAAAAGACAGATTAAAACACCGCTAAAAGCGCCTATCACCGGATACATACGAAGCCTTTCATGGCTTTCTTTTTCCGTTTGCTCCATTCTCAGTTTTAAGCGGCGTACATAAATCTGAATGGTTGAAACCTGCATTTCCAAATCCAGATATCCGAGTGTACCACCTAATTTTTCCCACTCTTCCCGCTCTTCTTTTTCCATCTGCGACTTTGTTAAAACCTTTCTCGCTGTCTGGCGCCAAATCGTTTCCAGTGCTCCTTCGTGGGTATTAAGTTTTTTTGCAATCTGTGCAAAAAAACTGCCAACTATACCGCCAATCCTTACTGAAACCTCTTCGCATGCCTCCATCAGCGGCGTGTGCCCGTATTCCATTTCTCCCTGTAAAATAAGAAGTGCTCTTTCACAGTCCTGCATATTATGTAAGCGGTTGCCATATCGAATCCGATAAAAAATACCGATTCCAAAACTTCCCAACAGGACAAAAATCATTCCTAAAAATTTTATTTCCATATCGTCTTTCCCTCCTTATCATAAACAGCCAGACATTTGCCCGGATGAAACAGATTGTCCAAAAGTATATATCGCTCAAACATCCTGTTTTCAAATACAGCCTGAAACTCTTTTTTCTGCCGGACCTGCGAAAGCGTTTCTCCATGAATGGTTGCTAAAAGAGAACAGCCGCTTGTAAGTGCATATGATAGAGCGGCAATATCTTCGCTTGTCCCAATTTCATCGACAGCAACAACCTGCGGAGCCATCGAGCGAATCATCATACGCACACCATCCGCTTTTTTGCATCCATCTAACACATCGCAAAAAGAGCCTAAATCTCTTTGTGAAATTCCCATATAGCAGCCGGCTATTTCCGAGCGTTCGTCAACTACCGCCACATTGCACTGCCTTGAAAGATTCCTCACAAAATCACGCAAAAGCGTTGTTTTTCCACCACCCGGAGGAGCTATAATCAGCGTTGGTAAAATCACGGTATTTAACACGACAAATGGCATCAATTCATCGGAACATCCCTTTATTTCATGGGAAATACGGATGTTTAATCCGGACAAATACCGCATCGTCTTCACCACTCCATGCTCATACACAACATGTCCGGCAAGACCGACTCTGTGTCCACCGGGAATGGTAAGAAATCCCTCTCTCATCTGCTCCTCAAAAGCATACAATGACTGTCTGCTGATTCGCGAAATCAACTCTTTCCATTCCGCCATCGTAACACTTTGTTTTTGCTCCGGCACAACAAATCTGCCATCATACCGTAAAGCAATGCCCTTTTCTCTGCGGATTCTTATTTCCTGCAGTTTTTCTTCTTTTAAAACCACGCGTTCAACCAGTTTCCGCAGTCTTTCCGGCAAAAGTTCCCGAATCTCTTTATTTAGCAAATGCACCCCTCCTTTTTTTACATATATATGCCTGTCCGCATGGAATATACCACCCATTTGCCTTGACACCCCATCTTATTTGTACTAAACTGAGGGCAAAAAGCAAAAGAAGGACTTAATATTATGGAATACGGATTAATAGGAGAAAAATTAGGCCATAGTGCCTCCAAAGAAATTCATGAACAATTAGCAGACTACTCATATGAGTTACATCCTCTTGCCAAAGAGGAATTTCCGGTTTTTATGGAGGAAAAAGCGTTTCGCGCCCTAAATGTTACCATTCCTTACAAACAGGCAGTTATCCCTTATCTTACTGCCATGGATGAAAACGCAAAAGCGATTGGTGCCGTCAACACGATTGTAAACCGGAACGGCTCCCTCTATGGCTACAATACAGATATGCCGGGATTTCTCTATATGGTAAAGAAACATGGTATCGACATGGAAGGGAAAAAAGTTGTTGTCCTTGGAAATGGTGGTGCCTCTCAGGCAATTCAGGCAGGTGTCAAAAAAATGAATCCCGCTAAAATGATTGTGGTCGGCAACCGAACCATCAAAGAGGGAGTTCTTACTTACGAACAGTGTTTCGCCCTCCACAGTGATGCGGACATTGTCGTAAATACAAGTCCGGTCGGCATGTATCCAAATGTCGATTTTTCACCGGTTGACTTAACTCATTTTCCTCAATGTCAGGCAGTCATTGATATCATTGCCAATCCGCTTACCACGAAACTTGTCGCACAGGCAAGAGAACTTGGCATGAAGGGTATCACCGGACTGGAAATGCTGATTGCACAGGCAAAATATGCCGTTGAAATCTTTTTGGACACAAAAATACCGGAAGAAAAAATTGATGAAATCTATCAGAATATGAAAAAAAAGTCGTAACTACAAAAAAGGAGCCGTACCGGCAACTGAACTGCTTCCCGTCAAGTAGACAATTGAAAAAATATAAATTTTTCCTGCCAGTAGAGTGAACTACTGGCAGTTTTTATGCAGCTTGTAAGTAAAGTGTGTGTTTTTCCATAGGAGTTAAAACTCCAAGATTTCTTTGCAATCGTTTATTGTTGTAGTAATCTATATAATCCTCAATCATTTTTATGAGTGTTTCTTTATCAGTGAATCGTTTTCCATAGTAACGTTCTCTCTTTAAAATTCCCCAAAAACCTTCCATCGGTCCATTATCGATGCACCTGGCTACTCTTGACATGCTCTGCACCATACCTGCCGCCTCGATTTTCGCGTGGAATGCCCTGTTAGTATATTGGAATCCCCTGTCGCTATGAAACAATGGATGTGCATCAGGGTTTTTTGTCACCGCATCCTCAAAGTTGCTAAATACAAGATGATTGTTGTTCGAATCCCCAATCGTGTAAGCTACAATTCTTCGGTCATATAAATCCAAAATTGCACTTAAATAGACCTTACGTTTCTCAATCCCGATATAATAATGGAACTCTGTTACATCTGTGAGCCATTTTTCATTTGGTGCATCAGCAGTAAACTCCCGGTTAAGTATATTTTCTGCTATATATTGGGGATTTGAAGCCTGTCTCGTGCATCCATTATTGGAGTACTTGATAGTTGATTTAATATTAAGTTTGCGACAAATACGTAACACACGTTTGTCATTAACATCAATGTTATGATAACGTTCCAATTCATCTCTGATTCTGCGATATCCTTTGTCCGGCGATTCCGTATGAATCTTTTCTATTTCATCTGCAATTCGTTTGTTTTTTCGTTCGTTTTCTGGAATTTCTCTATGTAACCATTTATAGTAAGCTGCTCTAGAAACTCTACCGAGTTTGCAAAGGTCAGTGATGGGATAATTATGTTCTTCGTGTTCGTCTTTGATTGCCTGATATACATATTCATGACGGACCAGGCTTAGCCCCGCCTCCTTTCTATCTCTTCGAGTTTTTTTAGGAAAGAAGCCTCCATTTCAGCACGTTCTTTCTCTGCTCTTAAAATTTTAACTTCGGCACGCAAACTTTCTAATTCATTCATCTCGTCAGGATTTTTCCGTTTTCCACGTTTATCTCTTAAAGCTTCCACTCCGCCAGATTCATATTTAATAGTGTAACTACGTGCCTGTTGATAAGATACCCGATGGTTCTCTGCTGTTTCAGCATAATTATGGTTATGTGCGATGCAATATTGTACTATTTCAACCCGTTCTTCAAATGTGGTTTTTCTTCCTTTGGTCATGATAATACTTCCTCCTGTTCCAGAAGATTTTAACTCTTCATGACCATTATACTTCTTTATCCACTTTTGTAACTTACTTTTTGAACGAATACCATATTTTTTACAGATATCTGTTTGTGATCCTTTTCCAGACAGATAGTCTAGAACTGCCTTCCTTTTTAATTCAGCAGAATAATGCTTATAACTTTTCATCAAGAATGCATCTTCTCCCATACTTTCATAATTAGTAATCCATTGTTGAATGGAAGCTTGAGATATACTAAACTCATTTGCAAGTATTCGTTGGCTTGTCAGACCGTTCAAGTATCTTTTTACAGCATTTATCTTATCTTGTGCAGATATATTTCTTTTAGACATAAAATATGCTCCCTCCTAAGTAACAAGTTTAATTATTTCACTTGTCTACCTAGAAGGGAGCATATCAAACCACTTGCCGGTACGGCTCCTTTTTTTCAGATAAGTCAAAACTTATCATCCTTCAATGGCAATGTATTTTTTCTGCTCCACGGCATCTTTATGCTCTTTCTTTGGAACAAACAATTTCAAAATACCATGCTTAAACTCTGCCTTGATATCTTCTTCTGTCACATCGGGACCAACATAAAAGCTTCTCTGGCAGGCACCCTCATAACGCTCTTTGCGGATATAATGTCCTTCTTTTTTCTCTTCGCTCTTATCCAAGCCCTTTGCGGCACTCAAAGTAAGATAACCATCCTCTAATGAGGCTTTTACTTCTTCTTTTTTAAATCCCGGCAAATCAATCACAATCTCGTAACCTTCATCGGTTTCGCGAATATCGGTTTTCATCAAATGACCGGCATTTTTACCATAAAGCTTTTTCTCAGCTCTTCTAAAATCTCTGTCATCATAAAATGGGAATCCTCCAAAAAAGTCATCAAATAAATTTTCTCCAAAAATACTAGGTGCTAACATAAGTCATCTCTCCTTTTCTTCATCAAACTAAACTGTTTCAATTAACATGTTACCATTTGATTTTTTCTTTCCTAAGAACCCCTTTCCTTTGTTCTAGTTGTAATATAACACTTATTGTTAGCACTGTCAAGAGGTGAGTGACAGAAAAATTATATTTTTTTCTTAAAACGTCTCAAACCTACCATTTTACGCCGTTTCTTCACTTCTATTTTTTTGCCTAATTTCTCATAACTTCTCATTTTACTTCATAATTTTCTATAATTCGAAGTAAAATTTGAAGTAAAATATCAACCTATCAAGCGAATATTTTCCATTTTTTTCATTTCTTCCTTGTTTCTTTCCGCTGATACATGGTTATACACATTCATTGTTACATCAATGCTGTTATGTCCCATGATATACTGCAGTACTTTTATGTCCATTCCATACTCTGCCATACGTGTACACGCTGTATGCCTCAATATGTGCGCAGAGATTCGCGGAAGTTTTTCCTCTCCTTCGCACTCGTTTACTCTTTTGTTGTACGCATTAACGATGTTATACAGTACGCTATTGACTGCTGAGGGCATGATAGGCACGCGGTTTTTTGTGGTGAAACAAAAATCATGATATCCATTGATTATTACCTTGCTTGGTGTGCCATTCATTATTTGACGTTGTTTTTGTATTAGCAATTCGTGCTTCACTTCTTTCGTCATGGGAATTATCCGTGTTCCTGACTTTGTCTTTGGAGCCTCTGCGTAAAACTTATATCTTCCATCAACCTTTTTGTAAACAAGCTGATGATTTACGTTTATTTCCTCCTTGTCAAAATCCACGTCTGACCAGGTGAGACCTATTAACTCGCCACATCTTAAGCCTGTTTTTAGTGCCACCTTAATCATTGGCAAATGTTTCGCATAAATTATATCACTGCTGATATAATTAACCAATTGCTGTTCCTGAGGTCTTGATAACGCCACTCGTTCCCTTGCATCATCCTTTTTATATTCCCTTGCGCATCCTATGCATGGGTTTTTTCTGATTAAATCATCCGCCACCGCTAGGTTAAAGCTAGGTATCAACATTCCGTCAAATGTGCGAAGCGTCGAATATTTTAGCCCACGATCCGAAAAACTCTTGTATAACTTTAAGATATCGCTTTTGACAATCTTTCTTACCTGCTTGTTTCCCAGAGGCGTATGCCGGATATTATTGTTCCACAAATCAATGTAATTTTGACGAGTTGAGTTTCTTATATTTGTTTTAAGGGATAAATACCTGTCAAATAACTGATTTAAGGTTATCGTTGCCCCATAGGTGTCAATGTGGTCTTCTAGGTCTCTTATTGCTTCTCGCTTTTTCTTGCGTAAGTCAGACAAATTCTTTGCATATATGGATTTTCTTGTCCCCTGCAAATCCGTGTACTGGTAAACATATCTGCCGTCTTTCCTTTGGCTTTCTCCTTTTTGGAGTACCCTTCCTTTGTTGTCTTTTCGTCTTACCATTTTCGTTTTCTCTCCTTTCCAGTGGTAAAAGAAAAGAGCATTGCACTTTTATAATCTCACAAATACAATGCTCTTTCAATACTTTTTGAAAGATTTTGAGAACTTATAGCAGGTTACAAAACTTCTAGCTCTGCCAGATATTCTTCAAACTTCTTTCTCTTAATTAACGTCACCGTTCCTTTCATCAAGATGAAGTTACAATCCGGGAGTTTTGCCAGCTCTCTAATCTTTGCCTCTCCTATGTTGCTGTAGGCTGCTGCCTCTTCGATTGATAAATTAACTTTCTTCCATACCGGTATTTTTTCTCTCATGCTCATCTTGTTTCCCTCCAAATCTTTTCAACTGTTCCAGCTCTTCTAACTGTTCCATCAACTCTCCATCATCATCCCATACCCGCGGCGAAAGTCCAACCGTTGACGTGTTGTTCTTCCACATTAGCATATGACCGGATAAACGTGTCCTGTACGGACCAACAATATCGAGATCATCCGATGTTTTTGTCTCTTCATCAATCAAGGAGTACAAGCCTTCATTTACCGGGATAAGGTTCTTTCCTGTTGAAAATAGCCTACTTAAAACACCGAATTTTTCCTCTTCCATCAAAAGATTCGTTTCTTCCAAATATTCCTCCGGTTCTCTAAGTGCAAGCGCGAACCATGCGGAATCGTCTATCAACTGCTGCCTTGTTCCATCACTATATATCTTGATACTCTCGTTTTTTGGCAGGTCTCCGATTAACTCAACCAGTGCCGCCTTGGCCGCATTTGTAAAAAACCTTTTCTCGACCATAATAGCCCAGTAACCGCCGATTATGTAATATATATTTGTGTTGTCCTCGTGCCCGACTTGTAATAAATCTCTTTTGTATGCCTGTTTCAGCAAGCGTTTGAATACGGTCGTTTTGATAAACATATTCATTCCTCCCTTTCGTCAATGTATGTTGCTTCCATGTCCGCTAAATGTAACCACACCGCCAATTTCGACGCTCTGTATGCTGCGTTTATATCCCGGCTCCCACCTCTAACCGCATCGTCAAACGCTCCCATGTGCCATCGGATAGCGAGTATCTCTTTATCGGTTAGTCTCATATGCTTCTGGATAATAAATACCGACTTTTCACCGTGTCCTGCCGGAAAAGCGTCTTTGTTATATACGTAAATTTCTTTCTCGTCCTCTGTTTTTTCTTTGTGATAGGCGTCCATTTTGCATATGTCGTGTAACAAAGCAACCGTGGCGATTGTTCTTACATCGTAATCTCTTGGTGCTTCGCCTTCCATCATTCTTTCGAATACATTGATAGAATGCTGCGCGAGTCCTCCAGCATAACTTCCGTGATACCTTGTACTCGCCGGAGCACTAAAGAATCCACCGTGCTCCATATCTTCTAAAAGAAGTTTTGCCCCCGTGTTTTCGCATGTTGTTCCCTCTTGTATCACAAATTTTGTATACAAATTAGTAAATTTCTGTTCTATCTTCGATTTCAAATCACCACTTTCTATCATTTCTTTCCCTTCCTTTCTCTCAACTGTGCCTGTGCAATCTCCGCGTATGTAAACGCCTCACGTCGTCCGTTTACAGCACACAGAGCATGATTTCTATACAGCTTCACAATTTGCGCCGGTACTCTGCGTTCAAAGCCTTTCACTCTCTCACCAATCGGTGCCGGCTTATAAATATAAATCACATCTCCGGCTTTTAACATTAATCGGGACGGCGTCAACTGTTCCTTTGTGATATATACCTTTTCTGGTCGTTCTTCTCTATGGTTTGTTTTCATTCGAAATACCTCCCGCACATTGGACAATAATTGAATTTCATCGAAATACCTCCCGGTGCCATTTCTACTTTTCCCGTGTTGTCTAATAATTTCAGCGAAGCAATTCCGTCATCTGAAACAATCCAACTGTAATCATGGCAAAAACCGCACTTCTGGTCTTCTTGCGCCGGCGCAACCGAATCCTTGTCCAATATCGAGCTTTCGTTGTTTTCTGCCGTTTTAGCGTCTCCGATTTGCTCTTTTTCGGCGAATTTTGAAACATCTGTCTGTCCATCGCACTCAACTCTTTCCTCTGATTGCTCCGAATCAACGTTTTTTCGCTCTACGACCGGCTTTTTCGGTTTCGGTTTTGGCGGTTCCTTTTTCTGCGGCTTTGGTGGTTCTTCCTTCTGTTCTACCGGTAAAGGTATGCCGAACACTTTCTCGTACCATTCTTCTGCGGATAATCCGGATGGATTTCTAATTGCCGCCGCTGACTTAATAAATTCCTCATAGGAATATGTTTTTTTCTGCATTCCCTTTGTGATACGCAATTCCGTGTCTTTAAAGAAATACATGTACGCACCGGCTCTTGTAAAACCAAATCCGGTACCTGATACTGCCATCGCTACCGCTTCGGTATCTACGGTTCCCGTGCTCATCATTCGTGTAATGTGCGGGTATAAATTCTTGAATTTGTCAGCAAACTCTTTCTGCCCCAGTAAAGTTTTGATTGAATCCGTGAGGAAATTGTTATCCGTCGACTCAAACGATACCGTAGCTACAAAGTTGGATTCTGCTTCTTGCTCTGCTGCCTGTTTTGTTTGTCGTTTTACCTCTCGGATGTCTTCTCGTTTCATCTCCGGAGAAAGCTCCTCTCGAATATTGTCCGGAAGCGTAAGCATTTCCGAAAGTTTTGCTTGTCCATATCCGGTATATCTTTCCTGGAGTTCGGTCGAGTAGCCGTCTTTTGAAAACTCTCTATTGATGTCCATAAAGCGTGAGGTCTGCGACTGATTCCATCCATATTCCGCTTCCGCAAATTTGAATATACTGGAGTAACCTGCTTCACGGAAGAGTTCGGCGTCATCCGCTTTTCTCAAGATGTACCCAAGTTCGACAACGCTCTTTACTGCCTTGCGCTGGCAATTGTCGATTTCTCTTTTGACATCTTCCATGTCATTTAATACTATCATTACCTGTTCCATTATTTCCTCCTATCCACTTGATTAAGTCGGTGAGCAGTTCAATCACTGCTGTTTTTATGTCCTGTTTCATTTTTTCTCCTTTATTCCCTCCCGGCTTTTAACCGGGAGGTTTTAACATGGCTCGCCGTGATATTCAAGCCAGAGGTGCCTAGATGTAATTTTTCCCAAAGATTCTCATAAAATCCTCATGAGTGCCGTGCCGACTCTCAAAGGCTTTTTGTCCTGCTGCCTTTAGAGATAAATTCACTTGATGGTTTCTATGTACTGAGTTCGCACCGTTTCGGTGGCATCGTTCGCCGCACAGTCTCACTTTCAAGCCATATCGTTCCGAATATTTTCGATTCGGTCCGCCAAACACGTGGTGCGTTTCTAAGCCACAAGGGTCTGCTGTGTAATTTCTGCCACACAAGTAACAAAAATCCCAGTCATGCCCCAACTGCATGATTGACCTCAACGTGCCCCACCTCCCTTCTGAATTTTTCCAGGAAGGCATCCACGGCCGTCACTTCTTTTCCTTCCTTGTTGTACTTTCCGTGACGCTGGATGATTTCATACTGTGGCGTAATCTCCACGGTGTAAAACGGTTTTTCCGGGTGGTCTTTTTTTCGCAGAAACAAAATATAACTCTCTCCTCTCATCATCTTTCCCGCGTATCCGGCACTTCCAACGCATATATGCTGTGTCTGACCTTCTTTTACCAACTCCGAGTTTGTCTTTGCTGGCCGCAATACAAAATCGTCGTTCTCGTACGAAAATTTCTTTTTTATCCTCTTGTACACTTTTTGTATTGACGCATCTTTTTCTCGGGCTTCTTTTCGTTTTCTTTTTCTTTCTCTCTCATTTATCACATTCATTACCGCATCGTGCGCCGTTTTAACATCTCGCGGATACAACACAAATTCATCTGTCATGTCGCTCCCGATTGCTCTCGCCATTCTCAGATAATCCACATAGTCATATTTGTCCTGTGATTTTAAATTATCCAAAAATGCGCACGTTTTTTTAAATGACATTCCCATTTCAAAAAAGTAAAATCTTATATCAGTGGTAGTCATCTTACGAGCTATAGTTTGTATCAGCTCAGTATCTTTTGTACATTTCATAATCATCTGGCATTTCAAGATATACGTCTGTGTATCTTCTGCTCGGAACATTGCTTCTTTTGCTTCTTTTAAACATTCCTTTGGTATGCCGAGTATTTTTTGCGGTTTCTTTTCTTTTGCACCGAGCTTTATCTTGCAGTTGTATATAATGTCACCCACAAGACAATCCCATCCGGTTTTATACAGTGTTTCTAAACACGGCCAGCGATGCAGCGCTTCGTACACATCCAAAAACCCGCTTATTTGAACGTAGTATCTTTGTCTATTGTTCACGACACGAATCAGGTCTTTTCCTTTATCTGTGAGCCATTTCAGGCTGCTGTCCTCGATAACACCTTTTATGTTTCTTCGATACACTTCCGGCTCGCCGATTCTCTCATATCTGTGATTCTTATTGCAATACATCGGGTTGTTTTGAGCACGTGACGACCAGTTGCTCTTGTTTTCCTGCCAGCCGAACGTAAAGCCTTTACTAGTCCAGCGATATTGTTCCTCGTACCAATATTGGCGGCGTCCTTTCTCAACAGCACCTCGAAGCGTTTCGCTGTTTTCCTTGCGTTCAATGCCTTCTTCTGAAAATCGATATACTCGCTCGATAAACCGTACCATCACGCCGTTTTTTATCTTTTGAATGTAAACAAATTTTCTCGATATTTCCTGTACCATCGTCTTTTTAGTTTTTGCCGTCGCCCGCTTCTTGCAAGCCGGGCACGTGTATGTATTACCGATTCGCAGTTTTTTATAATTTGACACCGCCCCACATCCGGTACACTTTCCGTCTGTTTTGCCCGCTTCGTAAATGATATACCTCGGCATCCGTCTATCCATCCAGTCGACAAAGGCTTCGGGGAGAGGTACGGCTTGGCTATTGATCCGCTCAATTCTATCCTTTTTCCCTGCCATGATTAAGCCTCCTGATAATACTTCTTGATAATCTGATACCCCTGCATCGGTCCGCAGTAGTTACACGTTCCGCCGCCTCCCGGTATCATAACTTTGTGTTTTTTTGACTCCTCCGCCACCAGCGCGGCCGCTTTTTCGATGCGCTTTCCTTTCTTTCTGACCGCCCTCGCGAACACCTCATCATCACAATTTCCCGCCAAATAGCCGACTACATCATCCGCTAAAAAACTCCAGTTAGATGCCTCTTTCTGTTCGACTTTCAACTTTCCGATAGCTGCGGAGATTGGGTCGCACAACCACACTTCACCGGATGTGATGTCATCAGATGTCTGCTCGAGATAAATCTCCAACATATTCTCCAGTCCGTTTTCTTTTGCGAGAGCGTGAAGGCTTTTTATATCGCCCTCTTCGTACAAACCTTGTGCCGCCATGTTAATCTCTTCGCATGAGTCAAACTCTCCAAATTTTTCAAACATAGTTATCACTCCTTGTCTGTTTTTGTTAGATAGCCGCCTTTTGAAATCTGTCTCAAAAGGCACTTTCTGTATTTATGTTCCTTGTTAAAAATCACGGTTACCTTTTCCATTCGTGACGCCATAGTAAAATACTCTCGCCACATCTTTTCATATTTCTTTCCGTCCGCCGTTCCGGAATTCGCCGCATTGACGGCGTAGGGCGAATCGCATTGAATTACTAATTGACTTGGTTCATTCATGTAGTGCACCGCTTCCACCAGTGCACGCACCGCCAACTTCTGAAAGGACAACTCTTTCCATGCCGACACGTGGATTTTGCGATACATTTTTCCGCCAATTACTGTCTCCAGCAATATGGCATATGTGCCGGTGCCGCATGGGATTTTTCCGTGAAATTTTGTTGTTATGTAGATATTCACCTTCACGGGCTCCCCCTCCTTCCGTCGTTTTCCACTAGGATGTACCGCATGAATCCCCATCCCGTCAGTTCTGAGATTCCGGCGTACACGGTACCTTTATCAATCCAGTACCCGCTTCTTTCTCGTGGCTCCTGACGGAAGCAGTTTCGATTTGTGATAATTCTCTTTTTGGTTTCCGGACGGCGTAGGTTTGTGCTGTGTGTCCATGCGCGACCTTTGCCGCCGTTCCGCTTGAATTGCAGCTTGTACTTTGCAAAATATTCCGCAAGTCGTGAATACTGTCCGGTATCATCCAGTGGGCGAATGTCGATTCTGCCTTTTTTCCACTGCAGGCGAATCCAGTCTGTCGGTACTTGATTCATCACCATGTGATGATGAAGCGCTCCTCGTTTTCCGATTTCTGTTACGAGGATATACTTAAATGCCTCGTTTTCTTTCTTCATGCGCCGGCGCAACTGGCGGAGGAAGCGTTCTCTATCTGTTTTCGCTCCGTTCAAATCTTCCGGACGTTCATCCGGCGCATAAGTGAGCGTCACATGGTAGTCTCCCGGTTTAAAATTCTCATTCATCAGGATAGTCAATTCTGTGATTGTTTTCCGCAGGTTGACTTTTTCTTGTGCCTCACTTGTTTTTTTCTCTTTTTTCTCTCTTTTCTCTCCCGGCGGGTGAATGTGCGATGAGTAGCAACGCTCAATCAACACTGTCCTCCCTGCCTTTGTTGTCTTTTCAATATACGGCATCAACCGCACCTCCGTGGTTCTGAAAATAATATCTTGAGCAAGTGTGAAAAACGGCTCAAAATGTCCGTTTTCTCTTGCTTTTTTGGTGCGAAAATGGTATACTGATTATGTTAGATTTTTGTATACCATTTTCTTGAAAGTGGCTGGCTTAATTGCCGGCCGCTTTCTTTTTGTCGTTTGCCAGCCGGCAGTCGACTTTCTGGCCGCAGCGGCTACACCACTCTTGTGGTGTCACCGACCAGTATGTATGCCCGTTCGGGCACGTGCATATGAAGAACGGAAACGTAATCGGTGTTCCGTCTGAGTAATCAGTTTGTTTCATTGCATTTTGTTTCATTGAAATCCCTCATTATTCGCAAGTGTTCAGCCATCTCCTTCAACTTTTTACGATTTTTCGTAAAAACTTTGTTCTGGTAGACTTGTACACCTTTGTTTTCTACTGTTACGCAGATACAGTCTGTGTTACCGTGATAACACACGAACGCGGTTATATTTTTCTTTCGATTCAAACAAATCGCATTCCAAAAAATCTTCCCAAGAATTACTTTCATATCTTTTTGCCTCACTTCCATATTTTTCTGTTGGCCGCAATAAACAATGCAAGCCATATTGTCGACGTTACAAATACGATAATCTCCTGCATTTGAAGACTATGGACCTCACGCGCTGTGATGATCCATGCCATCATTGCGGCCACTGTTATCGCCTGAATAAATTTCTCTTTTCTTTTCCGCTTCACTATGTCGCCCTCCTTTCTTTTTTTGGTAATGGAACGTCAGGGAATCGAACCCCGGGCCTTCCGCTTATGAGGCGGCTGTTCCTCCATTGAACTAACGTTCCTCTTCAGTTGGTGCTCTATTTTCTTTCCTTGTCGAGAAGCCAGTAAAACTTCCGGCGGTATTTGTAGTATGTGTTCCTGTCGCACGGGATACCGAAAACGCTTTTCAGCGTTGTATACGTCATGTCCTTCCATATGACACCGGCGCGGATGTACTCCGCCAGCCCCTCCTCTGCCATTAGACAAAGGATGTCGATTTCGTCCATCTTTCTCCGGAGGCGTTCCAGTTCCTCCGGAGATTTTTTCCCGGCTAAATATTCCTTTTCCCATTCCGGGTATTGTAATGTGTAGTAGTACAGCTCCCGGAAACGAAATTCGCTGATTCCGTACTGTTTTGGAAGTTTTTTTCGTGGCACGCTACCCCTTCCTTTCTTCGCTGACAAACATCTTTTCAAGCATCCCCTCTTTGAATCCTTTTAATGTTTCAATCTCCTTTTGTTCTGCTCTTTCTGCTTTTTCTATAGTCATCAATACCTCAATGATTTGTTTCTGTTGTTCCATCGTTGGCACGTTTATCTTTAAGAACTTAACCGCCTCGTATTTCAAATTGATTCCTGACTTGTATTTTGCTAAAAACTCCGGCATTGCGTTTTGAAGCGCAAAGTACAAATATCTCGGTAGCACATTACTCCACGGCGAAAACGCTACATATCCCGTTTTTCCTACCTCTTCAACCTCTGCATATAAAACAGTTCCGTCATTTGCCGACAGTCTTATCAAACTCGTTCCCGGCGGAATCTTTTGACCGTCGGCAACTCTATATACTTCCGCAATCTCTCCTATTTTTTTGCAATTAATTAGCACGAATCATCAACTTCCTTTTTGTATTTGTCATCCATCCAATTTTTGTATTCTTCTATTGCATTTTTTAATTCTCTGTCGCTTTCCTGTGTTGTTCCGGTCATTTCAAGCAGCATATCAAGCAGTTTCTTTTCGCTGTCATGTATCTCTTTATCTATCCGGTGGAGGCTTTCCAATACCTCAACAATGTCCGGTGCAGCTTCCGGGATAAATGTGTCTACATATCTTGGTATGTTTAGGTTGTAGTCGTTTTCCTCAACTTCCTGCATAGTCGCCACCGCAGAATATCGCTGAACGTATTTTCTTTTCAGATAAACATCTAACACCTTTTTTATATGTTCCTCATTCATGACGTTCTGCTTGCCATGCTTGTCAAAATACTTTGAGGCATCAACAAAGAGGATGTCTCTGCTATTTTCCTTTAATGCCATAATGCAAACCGGAATCCCCGTATTCATAAAAAGATTGTTTGGCAATCCTACAATGGTATTCATGTACCCGGCTTCGATAATACCTCTCCGTATGGTCTGTTCTTTTCCACCTCGGAATAAAACACCATGCGGCACGATTGCCACCAATATGCCTCCGGTTTTTAATTTGCTAAGACCGTGCATAATAAAGGCATAATCCGAGTACTGTTTTGGCGTAATTCCAAAACAAAACCTTTTGTCGTTTTGGAAGTCGTCCACCTCTCCCCATCGCAGAGAATACGGTGGATTTGTTACAACAACGTCGTAATATGTATTACGTGGTGATTCTGCCTTGCTTATTGTGCTGAACTTCGGTCCCGGTTCCAAATTGTATATCTCAAATATCCTTCCCGATAGACAATCGCACTGCACAACCTCCGCGCTCATGTTTCGTATCATTAAATTTAATAGCAATATAGGTATTGCTCTTGATGAAAACTCTTCACAGTGAAAAAACGCATCCGGATTTTCTAACCACATCTTTATCGTTAGGCTGCCAGTTCCGGCACATATATCCGCTACCGTTCCGGCCGTTCCTGCCATTTCCGACGCCAGTGCGGCCACACAGTCAGGTGTGTAGTCCTGCTTTAATTCTTTTCTGTCTCCGTGTTCTTCCTGGTAATAATCTAAAAAGAAATCCTCTTTCATGTCCGGTGAAATTTTTGTTATCTCGTTAAAACATCGCATTCGTGCTTTTTCGTCCATGAGAATCTCCATCACTCTGTCCGGCATTTCATAACTTTCCGTAATGCCAAACAGCTCATTGATTGTGTTTCGTTCAAGCACTTCTTTTCATCACCTCCTCATTGATAAAAGCGCAACTTTCCGCAGTTGCTTTTTGATATTGCAACGCTTACGCATTGCTTTTTCACCTCTAATCAATTTCAAAGATTACTTTGTGATTTGATATGTAGCCATTTCTTTAATACTCTCGTTTGGTATTCTTGGATTTGCTCTTTTTCCGGTATGCTCGCACCTTGCTCTACATAATACTCAAGTATTGCGAGCATACTCATTTTGTACAAGAGTGCTTTCAGTGCCAGAAAAAAGCAAATAATTACAAGTAAAATTATCATTTTCTTAAGTCCTCCGTTCTGGAAGTTGCACCATTATTTCTAGCGCAAGCCTCACACCGGCCAATGGATTCGTACTTTCAATTTTGTATCCGACTACGTTCTTCAACCTTTTTCCATCCAACCATATTTCGTTTTCACCTTTATCGTTTTGAGATAAATGTAAAATCATTTTGTCTTCACTCATCTTTCTATTACCTTTCTTGTATACCTTTCACATCTAATCGTTTTCATTGCAGCCTTTACGGCCACACCTGCCTTTTTCGCATCTTTTTCTTGTATTACGTTATTTCTCAATAATGCATCAACGATTATGTACACCTCTCTGTTTCTTTTCATTCTTCCTGTCCTTTCTTGCTTTTTCTCATCCCTAATCAATTTCACCAGCTGTATCTTTACCGTCTTGCCCAAACCTTTGGTGTTCCATCGGCATTTACGAGCATTGTGACATTTCCAAAATTGTGATCCGATGAACTTACGGCATACATGACTTTCGTATCTCTGTCATACACAATATTAAAAGTGCCACAACCTTCTACTTTGACAAACATTGATGGCGCATCCGCACGTGGTTCTTCGTCCATTCCATAAGAACAACCGCTTGCAGCTAAAACTGTAACCACTAATAAAAACATCAAAACCAGTCTCTTCATAATCATTCCTCGCTTTCATAACTTGCCTGATATGAACATTTTTCACACATAATTAAATAAAATCGGTTTTATATTCATTTTTGCTCCTTTCTTGCTTTTCTCCGTCCTTTCCTTATAATGGTAATTACAACCCCGCTACGGTTGAATACGCATAGAAAGGAGGATTTGCATGGACGACCTCACTAAGGAACAACACCATTTCATCACCTCTTTATACAAAGAGTTCTTATGTAGACAGCCCGCCTTGCCATCTGATAAGGCGCGAGTCTTCTCCGATGCCTCTTTTATTCAAGAAAATATTTTTCCAGAATATAGTCTTGATAAAATTGTTTCATTGTGTTGTTCACTGAAAAACGCCGGTTATCTATCTTGTATGAACTATAACAATACTGTCTATAATGTCACTATTTCCGATAAAACCATCATACATATGGAACAGCGTTTCTCTAATGGATTAAAGGATGTTGTTAGTTTTCTATCAAAACTAATCCCTTAATTTTTTTTCGCGGTGTGTGGATGCTCCTAATTCATACACCGCTTTTCTCGTCCTTAATCAATTTCACCAGCCGTATTTTTCTCTCCGGCTGCTCCGGGTTTGCCAGTTTTATAAAGTACATCAGCATTTCTTCCGGGATTACGATTTCCTCCGTTTTCCTGTCGTAATACATGCTATAATCCGAATATCCTTGCCACCGGAATCCCTCATACATTTCCATTGCCTTGTTTAATTCTCTGCATCGTTTGCACTTTTTTCTTCTCGCTTTTTCAACGATATCATCAATGATTTCCAGTTCTTTTTGTGAGAGTCTCGATAAAAATGCTCTCGCTCGCATTTTGGGGTCGTCTCTCGTTATACTGTTAATGAGGGTGTTTTTTTCTTCCTCTTGATTCATTCTCAACATTTATCCTCACTCCTTTCTTGCTAAATCCTGCCGCGCTTTTAATGCGCCGGCGTTTGATAAAAGAATCGCTCTATCTTCTTTACTTAATACAAGCAAGATAGATACAAATTCTTTGATTTCTTCCTGTTCCTCTTGTGTTATTACTGGTTTATTAGCCATTGTTTTTCACCCCTTTCTTGTTGACCTTGTAAACACATTATAGTCCCCTAGTAACTACTTGTCAATACTTTTTTGTTGACTTGGGGACTTTTTTGATGTATAGTATCATTGAAAGGAGGAAGACCGATGAACGAGCGAATAAAAGAATTACGAAAAGTGTTAAAGGCAACGCAAGCTGAATTTTCTTCAAAAATAGGACTTTCAAGAAACTTCATTGCGCAGGTAGAAATAGGAACTAAAATCCCATCAGATAGAACCATTTCCGACATTTGCCGGGAATTTCACGTCAACGAGGACTGGCTCCGAAACGGCGTCGGTGATATGTTCAAGCAAAGAGACGGTTCCTTTAGTGAGATACTTTCCGAGTTGGACGACTCTGACGATGATTTTATCAAGTCTTTTATTACTGTTTACATGGAGCTTGACGAAGATAGTAAGGAAGTGCTTAGAAAAACCGCCCGCAAAATGGCAGAAAAATATAAGAAGCCGGACTAATTGCCGGCTTCTTTGTTTTCTTTGTTGAATTTAGGAATTATGTAGTGGTATATTTTGAATAAATACTCCTCGTTATTCATTTTTTGAACCATTTCTATAATTTTCTCCTTGTACCCTATATTTGTACTTGTGCTTTGTTTGTTCAAGTTCTAACTTCTCTCCCTTCTTATTCGTAAAATTCAAATAGTTCCAAAATCTCACACTCAAGAGCTTTTGATAGCCGATATGCCACTTCAAGCGATGGCTGTTCCTGCCCCCGTTCTAATTGACTGATATGAGAATCCGACACTCCGGACAGTTTTTCAAGTTTTGCCAACGTGTACCCCCTTCCTGTTCGCTTGGTTTTGATATGGTTCTCGCAGCGCATCCTAGCCACCTCCACGAGTAGTATACCCACTTTGAGCGAGATTCTTTCGCTATAGTAGCACATATCTCATCCACTATGGTGGATTTTTATTAAAAATATAAATTTTGTTTACTTTTACCTAAAGCTATGATAAAATTTTGGCATAAAATACCAATAGAAAGCGAGGAGGGAGATATTATGATATGTCCTAAATGTAACAAAGAAATACCTGATAACTCAACATTTTGTAATCACTGCGGAGAAAAAATTACTCCACAAAAACCTGAACTTGAACAACCATCTCTTGTCGATAACACTTCTGTTTCATCCGAAGCAAACACACCCGAATCAACAAACAAGCGAACACTTTCAACCAAGAAGAAACCAATTTTTATCGAATTATCGATTATTCTTGTTTTGATTACAGCTTTCGCTGTTTTCTTCGGATATCGGCATTACAAACACAAAACTTTTGATTTTACCGCCATTGACATCGTACGCTATTTGGATAAATCTGTAATTTTCATGAATGATATAACCGATAAAGGAACTGTTTCAGAACCTTCCTGCGGAAATACTACAGTAGCCACATGGGTCGACCGCACCGGACAAGACGTTCCAAACAAATGTATTACTTTTAATTCAGACCGCAATGCAAAGAAGTATTGTGAAACTTCAAAGCCATCTTCTCATCGGTTACGATATGGTAACATCGTGCTTGAGTTGTCTCAAGAAACAGAAGACGATAATTTTGCATCATATAAAAACGAAATGTCTGACTTAGAAGAAATTAAGGATGACAAAGAAACAAAAGAGGCTATGAAACCAGACAGACCAAGTTCTTTCGCCGACCTCGATACTTTTATAACGAATTTAAAAAATCTGTTTTCCGCTTTAGACGAATACTGTACTTTCGAGGAAAGTACCGTCGACAACATTCCTAACGATGGTATTTATTTGAATTCGTACACCATCAATTCAACAAGATATAAAGAACAAGCAGAGTTATTAGTTGACTATGACGCAAACAATAAAATAACAAATATTATAGTAACAGGAGGTCCCGGTGCTCTTTATAGCAAAAAAAGGGCAGCAACAGATGTTACTAATTCAATATATTTAGTAACCGTAAATTTTACATTAGCTTCTCTTGATACTACCATTGACTATGAATCAATTGATTCCCATTTAATCGACGATAACTACGAAACCACTGTTAATAATTATTTTATTAGCTCATTTTATGAAAACAAGTGGTATCATATAACTATTAAGAAAGCATCTAAATAACAACATTTAGCGAGGTGATTGCATGACAAGTTATTTCAGTAAACGTCAAAGAAAATACATTGGGTTTCATTCCTATTTTTATTGTGGTATTGGGTTTATACTCGGGACTTTAATTCATTCGCTGTTTACATGGCGTTTTGGTGTAACACATTTCATTTTCTTTTTTATTGCGATGCTTGAGATTGTATATGCTTTGATTCAAATGCATCGGTACCGGTCATATGCCCCACTGAAAGTCAGGAAAACAGCCGGCAAGAAAAAGATACGCGGTTCTGATTTATTTACTGTTGTTCTTTGTATAGCGATTGCAATTCTTTCGATTTACAAATTTGGATTCTACTAAAAAAGAGGGGAAGCCCCTCTTTTTTAGTACGTCAATTTTTGTTTCTTGTTCAGTAGCATATAACTTATTTTAAGCGCCGACAGTCTGATTTTGTTTCCTGTCGTGCTTCCCTCATGCGTAATTAAACCGAAGTACGTTCTGTCGTCTGAACTGTCTACTCCCGGACCTATATAATTAACCTGACCGTCTCCATTTCCGTATATCTGTATCACCGTGGCATTTGTCGGAATTTGATACAACTCACCGCTTGGCATCAGAGGCTTGATTTCATAAGCCTTTCCTTTCTCCATCCATATGTCAATGTTTTTCGCCGTTACGTCAACAATCTTGTTTCCGTTTATCTGTACCACATTTACGATTACCTGCGAATCCGGTCTCTCATAAAACTTGGTCGCACTGCTTTCCGCTTCCTGAGATACAAAAACCGCGCCTTTGCTGCTTTTGTATTCCACGGCCGAGTTTTGCAGATTGTCAACAGTCGCAAATTCGCGGGAATCATGGATGTTTTCCGTCTTAATTTTTGTAGCTGCTGCCGGAATTGATAACCATGCCAGTGGTATCTCCTTAATTGTTGATGTGTCCACCGGTTTTGGCAGACTTCCAATATCGTCACCCTTGACTACCTCAAAAGATACTTTACGGTTCACAAAGTCCGCACGTGCCACAATCAGGTCAAGACGTACACTGCTTTCGTTTGCCGGTGGAATGGTAAGCGCTAACTGCTCCGTGTTCCATATCCACTTTCTTCCGACGATAGCTTTACCGGTGCCGACAAGCACCTGCATTTTGTCGCACGCCGTCACCTCTAACTGTGCACCCAGCCCGCGGATTACTCCGTCTGATACAAGACCGTCGTACATACACGCTAAATCTTCCGCACTGTATACACGGTCGCCTTCCATTGAATTGAAAAAACCATATTTAACCATCTTGTTGCCTCCTTATATTTTTTCACAACTGAGTACGAAATTGTTTCCGTTCTCGTCGTTGTTTTCTATAATTTGCGACACCCGAACGGCCACTTTATCACCATATGGGTCAATGACTGTCACGATGTCTCCCAATGTGAAATCGATTCCGTATTGAAAGATTCCGTCCGTGTCAATCTCCACTGTTACCGTTTCCGCGGTTTTCTTTTCTGCAAGTGCTGTTGTTCCCTCACCCTGAAGCGTTTTCTGATACTCTTCGTCCGTGATGGTTCCTTCGTTTGTACTTGAAGAACTTTTATCCAGATACATTTCGCACCTGTTAAGTGTTGCGCCGGCGCAAATGGCTGTTGTTTTTTGAGCCGTTCCCTCGCCTTCGCCCACCACAAGCACCGTGTTTCGTAAGTCTGTATTGTCCGCCGTATATTCCATTTGTGATAGATTATCAAATTCCCGGCTAAAGATTACCTCTTTATCTTTGCCGTGGTATAAATCCATATACAGCGCGTACCCGTAACGGCGTACACGAAAACCCATCTTTGCCAAGTCCATCATTTCTTTAATTGTGTCATATATGTATTCACCTCGAAGCTGTCTCTGCGTGGTTTGCCCTGCTGCCTCGATGGTGCCGATTTTTAGCAGTGGGATATTTCGACTTGTGTCGGTGGCATTTGTCACGTTCTGCTCAATCAATAACCTCACTGCCGCTCCAATATCCGTATCGATATTTGTTTGTTCCCAGACAATTCGGCGATTTAGCAACGCCTCCGCACTTCGCCCGGTTACCACGATATAATCCCCCGACTCCGGATTTGTCTTCGTTTGAATTTTCTCGATCATCATCACGCTTTCCGATTCTTCTCTCAACGCAAATACTCCGGAGTGGAACAGATTCAATAATTCAAGTGTTGCCGGTACTGTGATTTCAAATTCGCCTAAATCATTATACTTTTGCGTCCATATGACACTGCCGTGGTCGATCACTCCAATTTCCGTCAGCGTTTCATCTGTAATATAAACAATCATGGTTATACCCCCTCATACAGCACCCGATACGTTACATCCATGATGTAGCCGGTCGGTATGTCCACTTCAACACGGTAATGATTGGTTCCCGGTTCTACCTGCGCCCATGTCATACCAGAGATGCGTTTCGGCAAAAGATTCGTCACCGTTCCGCCACGTTCTAGCCATATCGCTTTTTCTTTCGTGGTTGTCCGGATGTATACGTTGTCAAATGCTTGTAAGTGTTCTTTTATGCCTAAGAATCCGCTGTCTGTGTATATTGTAAGGCTTTCGGTTGGTGCTGTAATCGAGACATGGAACAATGCTCCGGATGGCACCGTTCCCGGATTGTTCAGCACAAAGCCACCCGTAGCAATTTCAGACATTTCCATATCTTCGGCGGAGTACGGAAATTCAAGCAATGGTATCTCCGGAACGCACGAGAACACTCCCGTTTCCTGCGTATTGACAAAGAACGGATTCGGACATAGTATGGATATTTGAAATGTTTCCCTCATTACAAATAAATCTATCTCCATACTTTCTACATAACCATCGATATATACGCTTCTGGTGCCATTTTCATAAAACAGTCTAATCTTCTTTTTTTCTGGAAAATATCGATACAGCGCATTGCGGTTTTCCTCAATCGGGTACTCCGGGATAATCGTTATCGTGATGTTGCGTTTATTAATACGGATGGAGTTGAGTTCTTCTCCATCCATCCCGGTAGCTGCTGCCGTGTTGATGGTACATCCCGCCGGTGTCAGTCCGGTAATCTTGACAACGTTATAGTTCGGGTTGTCTGTCAGTTCCAGCGCCTCGCCTTTGTCGTTTTGTACACTAAATTCAAACATTGCTTACACCTCCCAACAAGTTTCTCGATTGTCTGTAAATATCCCACCGACTCAGTGCTTTTGGACTATTGTTCGTCTGGTAGAAGTTGTATGTATTCGTCGTGGCTGCTGCCGCTTTCTCGATGTTCCTTGCTCCTCTTGCGGCCACATCCAAGTTTGCCGTAGTGGCGGCGTTCTTCATTGGGTTTACCACATTCTCTCGTACCCTCTGCATCATCTGCTGGAGTGCCGGGAGTTTTCTTTCAATACCTTTTGTTAATCCCGGAATGATAAACACACCTGCTTCTCTGTCCATTACTTTGGATGGTGAGTGGATTCCCAGTTCTTTTTTGATGCTGCTCACCAATGTCTTTTTTAACTGCTTCGCCGACTTATTCAGTTCCGCACTCTTTGAATTGAACCCTTTTACAAATCCTTTCATTGCATTTTCTCCGATGTTTTCAAGCTGCTTTTCCAGTCCCGCCATCACGGTTTTAACTTGTTTTGTATAGTTGTCCTTGATTTGTTTTACTCGCTCCGCATAGTAAGTGTTTGCCACCTTTTTGGATGCATTGATTTTATCCGTATATGCTTTGTTATACGCCGCGAGTTCTTGGCTGTTTAATGACAGCAACTTCGTTGTCAAATCAAGTCCATCCGATGTATCAAGAGCGGCAATTTCCGTCATTAGTTCAGAGGAAAGCGTTTTCTTTAACGCTTCCATGTTCTTGCCGTACTGGATAATCTTCGCTGTCTCTGATTTGAAGTCGGCAAGTGTAATCTTTCCGTCATCATCCTTTGTAAACAAATCACCGCTTGATAATCTGCTCTGTAAGTCATCCTGCAGGTCTTTTACAGCGTCGTACTTTTCTTGTACGGATGAGGTCATGGATTCTATCTTTTTTTGTACCTTCTCCGCCGCTTTTTCTGCCGCCTTTGAGAAAGCCGTCGAGAAAGATTCCGCCAGATTCTCGCCCAGTTTCTTAAAACTCTCCTTTGACTTTTTGTTTTTTGTCTCCTTTTGTGCTTTTTTTACTGCCCGGTCAACAAGTTTCTTGACCGCTTTTTCTGCTTTCTGCTCCCGCTTCGTGATGCCGTTCGCATACGCTTCCGAAACCTTTGTGCCAATGTCTTCGTATTTGCCCGTCTTATTTGCCTTTTTAAGCTGGGACAAAGATTTCTTTGCTAATGCTGTAACGGCTCTTCCTACAGCATCATATGCCTTTTCGATACCTTTAGCGGTACCGATGGTGAAGTACTTACCAATTTCTTCTGTCTTTTTTGATGGAGAATGGATTTCGAGCTTTTCTTTAAGTTTCGACAGCATATTATCCGCCAATTTTCCGACCTTTGCTATTAGGCCACTGCTCTGTTTTCCTTTTTCCATTCCGGTTTTCAAACCTTTTACAAAGTTTTCGCCTGCTTCTTTTGATTTGATACCCTTCATTTTCTTTTCAACCAGCTTTGAAATGTCTTCCGCTGATTTTCCGGCTTTGTTTTTTCCAAGTTCCAGACCTTCTTTGTATTCTTTTGTCGTCTTTTGTCCGGACTTTTTGGCTTTTTTCTCTGACTTTTTAAGTTCTTTCTCCGCTTTTGTAACCATTTGTTTCGCCCCGTCAACCATTTCTTGTGTGACTCCCGGCGTTCCGTTCTTGACAGCGTCTTTCAAGTTGGTATAATTCTTTTTCATGTCCTCAACTTGTCGCTTGAGAATGCGTTCGTTCCCTTGTTGTGCCGTCACAAAGTTGTTTGTCATGTTTCGAACAGCTTTATTTATCTTCTTTGTATCTCCTGAGATAATCGCAGTGGAAAGTCCTTCATAATTTTGAATTGTCGCATTATAACCCACCCATGTATCCTCTGCGTTTTCCACCGTTTTGTTTTGTTCATATTGCTTATCCATCAATGACTGTACTTTTTCGCTCGCCTTGTACAATTCTTGCTTATACGTTTCAACCGTTCCGCCGGCTCTTACATACTCATCTATAGACATGTCATTGATTTTGTTATATTCTTTTTGGGCATTGGTCAAGTCGTCTGTCGTCTTTTTGTATTTTTTTTGGGCGGCGGTCAATTCCTCGAATTTTTTTTTCTTTTCTTTTTGTGCATTATCATAATCTGATTTGTTTGCTTCCAGGATTGCTTCAGCTTCCTTACTGACAAGTAGTTTGTCGAGTGCTTTCTTTTCCGACTTATAGTTTTCTACTACGCCTTTCGTCATTTTTATTTCAGAACCAAGTGCATCATTAAGAGTATTTACGATAAATTTTGCTCTATCTTCCTGCCCTTTTTTGACTTTCCCGTTTTTGTCAACAATATCATCAAGTTCCGTCTTTAACTGATCGTAGTAACTAAATTGACTTTGAACGTTTTCCATAGATTCTTCGGTAGCTTTTTTCATATCGCGATAAGATTTTGCCGATTCATCTACTGCTTTGCTTACTTTGTCCGTTTCGTCAGTCGCTGCTTTGGTTGCTGCCGCATATAACGCCAATCCCCCCACCACGGCTCCAATTCCAGCCACAAGCAGTCCCATCGGACTGGCCGCTTGAATTAGATTTAATACTTTCTGCGCTGCCGCGGTTGATGCTATGGCCGTCTTTAATGTAATAAAAGCCTTGTATATGGTCTGTAACGTCTGATATAGCTTTACAAATTTAGCCGTCGCAAATACCAATCCCATCGTGCCGCCCAATATCGCGATTGCGCGCTCTGTTCCGTCAATGTGTTTGATTGCATAATCTGCTAACTGTTCAATTTTAGGGAGTAATTTTTCTGCCAGAGGTACAAACAAGTCAAGCTGAACCGTACGCCCTATATTTTTAAATTTTGTCGCCACATCGTCATACTTTACTTCTTTTAACTTTTCCGCAGAGCCTTGTACCTTTTTGAACGTTTTGCCGGTACTCTTTAATGACTTAACCACCTTCAAGTTGGCGTCCTCTCCCATAGTTCCAAATGCTGTGGACGCCATCGTCAACGCTTTCTGTTCATTTTTACAGCCATTAATATCTTTTACGATCGAATCAATCACCTTTTTCATGGTGCCTTTTCCGTCTTTCCATGCTTTGAAAGATTTTTTTGTATCCTTGCTGAATATACCGATATTTTTTTCAATGCTTCCGTCTCCGAGCTTGTTCTTGACCTCGTTGATAGAATCATTTACTTTATCAAGGTTATAGGCGCCGTTCTTCGTGCCGTTTGCAAGTAACTGGAAGTATTCTTCGACAGTATACCCAGCTTGTTTAAAGTTGCCGCCGTACTCTGCCACGTTATCCCCTAATTCGTTCGTATAGTCCAATCCCTTTTGTGAACCCTTTGCAAACAAATCAAACGCTTTCGTTGAATCCGTACCAAAGTGCGTCATTAATCCATTTACGCCTCGGATGGTCTCCTGAAAATCCGAACCAAAGGTATCCTCTAGGGCTATCGCGTTCTCTGTCAGTTCTTTGACCTTTGACGGATCTGTCTCTTTTGTAACCTGTTTGACATATGCCATTTTGTCGCCGATGTCTTTTAATGATTCACCATAGCCATCTTTATACATTTCTTTCATTTTATCAGAAAATTTTTGTGTGACGGCATCGGTTTCCCCCGTAATGGCCTGAAACGAATTCGAAGCCGTCTGGGTTTCTTCTGTTATTCTTTTTAAGGCGTCTACTGCCTCCTGCGTCATCTTTTTAATACCCTCGGATATCAAATTACCGATTGCCACTTTTACCGAGCTGAATCCATCTTCGCTTTTTTCTGCTGCCTGTTTAGTTTTTTCAAAACTTTCGTCCAAGTTATTCGTACTCGTACGCAACTGTTCCGCTTTGCTTTTGTTGTCTGCAATTTCTCCGGAAAGTTTTTTTATGTCCTCTCGGAACGCATTGGCTTCTTTTGATGTTTCTCCGAATTCAAGGGCAGCATCTTTATATCCATCTTTCAGGCGGTCAAGTTCTTTTTCCTGATTTGAGATTTCTTCTTCTAAAGAGGCAAACGCTCCCTTGCTTTTTTGTTCTTCTTTCGTTGTCTCGTTTAATTTTTCCGTATATTTTTTTAAAGAGGCTGACGCTCTTCCGACTGCTGCCTCTTGATTTTTCATTTTGATATAAAGTTCCTCTGCGGCTTTTGAATCTTTCCCCTGGGTTTCCGCAATCTGCTTGTACTGCTCTTCCAATGCCGACAGTTTAATCTTTTCCTGCTCCACGATTCCGGTCATCTGTTCAACTTTTTTCGCGAGCCCGTCCGTGGAATCGCTCCAGCTGTCCATCCCTGCCGTTGCGCTCTTAAACTCCGCATTGAGTGACCGGATGCGGCGGTTTGCTTCGGTGATATTCTTTTTTAACTCGGATATATCAATTCCAATTTTCGTTGTTACGTTTTCCTCTGCCATACTATCTTCCTTTCAAAAAAAGCCGCCGAGCATCGCCCGGCAGCCTCTAAAACCAGCTCGTCGCTTTCCGGCGATATACTTTTTGCTTTGGCTTTCCATCCTCTGTATAATTTCTCACGTTGTACTGGTGCAACCGGCGCATAAGGAGAAATACTTCTTTCCCCGCGTAAGACCTCAGCCGGATTGGGTCAAGTGCCCCAAACACCCGACAAAGGCTTACGTCCATCTCAAACATAGATTCATAAATGGTTACGTCGTCGCACCGTTCTAGTTTCCCTCTGTGTCTGCTCCAATGTTCAACATTTCATCCGCTGTGTAAAGCGTCACATCAATAATAAGGCTGATAACCTCTTCGAGCCTTGTGCGCCGCAGTTCTTCCCGTGTCAAGCCGTCGAACATCGTCAATAACAAGTCGTTGATAACCGGCATCGCCTGTACAACTGTCTTGCCGATGGTAATGGCGTTGTTCTTTTCAGTAATATCGCAGTTTACCACAGCAGCAATATCTTCAAGCGTGCCATACATCACATGGATTTCTTCCGTTTCGTACGTCTTTTCGATTTCTTTGGGAGAATGTTCTTTGTAAATGTTTAACTTAAACATGCGCTACCTCCTTAGCCTGCCGGATTTTCCTCTGCGTTCTGGGTCTGTTCGCCGCTCGGTGTCGTTTTGATGATGTCATCAGGTGTCTGTACTTTGGAAAAGAATTCCTCCTCAGACATACCACAAGAGTCAGCCGGAACAACCGTTGCTTTTGCCGATTTGTTGTCGTTTGCAACGAATTTCTTCTGTGTGTTTACACCAGTGTAGGCAAGTTCCTGACCGTTTGCGTCTGTGCCATTATCTTTCGACTTGTGTGAATCGGATGGGTTTCCGAATCTGCCTTTTAAGCGCCATACATAGTATTCTCTGCCGTCTGTATCTTCTGTGATATAGCCCATAGCCATGTATGGCGGTGTTGCCGTTCCTTCAATCAGTGCACCGGTTTTCTCGTCGAATTTCTGCCCGGTGATTGCTGATGTATTTTTCAGTGATACCGCCGATACATTGACATTGACCGTATCTGCTCCGGTTGTGTTAATAACAATCGCCGCTTCGTTGTCATAGTAGTGAGTATCACTTGATGATTCGGTTTCCTTTGACAGTTCCGAAGTACCTGCAAGAGCAAACGGTGTATCATAAGTGAGCTCGTCTTTCGTGTCTTTTTTTAACGGTGCCACCACGAGGTTTCTGATACCACGATATTCTACGATTTTTTCATCACTCATTTTTTTGTTCCTCCTAATTTCTTTTTTTATAAATTACATGGATACCGCGCCCGGTATGTGTAGGCTCGTCGCTTGCGACTGAGTAGCCCGTTCCCGGCACGATAAAACCATTCTTAACAAGTTCCTGCTTGACCGTCACCGGCATTTTATATACCAGTGCAGCGTCCGTGCTATAAAAGTTGACATCATAGTCGTAAATTTCACAATGTGCTTTGTTATCATAAAAGTTGGAGTCGTCTCCCGGATTCTGCCAGTATGTAAAAAAATGTTCCGGATACTCTTCCCCTTGTGCAAGGGAACCCTGCAATATCACCGGATAATCATATTGTGATAATATTTCAATCAGTTTATCTTCCATTTTCAGCCTCCTAGCAGTTTTTTGATTCCTTTTTGAAACGTCTCCTCTTGTGCTTTTTTGATTCGTTCCTGTGCTTTCTTTCCATACACATCAGCGTACAGCTTTGTGTCCTTTTTTATCCTCGGCGTGCCGTACATCAAAAAGATAGATGGTAATCCACCTTGTTTGATATCAAACCCGACCGGGATATTGGCTTTGGTGCCATCCCAGTTCACGTCGGCTTTTGTGACGATGGATTCCTGCGTGCTTCCGGTTCGGTGATGTCTTGTCATGTCCTGCACGATAGGCGGCGTCACTGCCTTGTGTGCCGCTTTCAGACAGCTCTCTGCAAGCTGTTCAACCTTTCCTCCTGCTTTCTCCCACTTTTCTGCTAAATCTTCCAATCGTGAGAAGTCAATCATGCCTTTGGTTGCCATCACGCGCCCCCCTTAACGGCTCTGACCTTTGCCACAAGGTACTGGTTTCGCATTCCGATGTTTTCCGGAGTACCTAATACCTCATATGTTGTCCCGACAATCTTGAAACGGCTCGCCGGAGTAATGTCCGGACGATACCACGTTTCGATTGTCGCTGTATTTTCAACAACAACTTGTCCGTTTGATGTTTTTTCCGTACCCCCAAAGGTACGGAACGACACAAATACCCTTTCGCCCTCACCATACTGCTTTTGTTTCACGCCTTTTACCAGTGTTTCACCGCTCGGATTCAAAAGCTCCGCTGGTGTTACATATGGTAAATTCGGTTGCCATGCCATACTGTCACCTCCTAGTAACTCAACTGGATTACTCTTTCTTTAAAGTAGGCCGACAGTTCGCCGCTGTACAAAAGGTCGTTGACACCTCTTGAAAGAACACCCATCACGGCAGACGACGAAAGATTTTCTTTCGGAACTCCGGCATCCGTCAGGTATTGTTTGATTTCTCTCAGATACCCAAGCAATCTCGCGTCCTGATAGTTGCCGGTAATTCCGAGCGAGTCTTTAACTTCTTTAAGCTGTTCGTCTTCCGTCATTTCTGCCATAATAGTCTCCTTTCGTCAATCAGCCTGTCGGTTCTTCGCCTTTATCGGGTGTTGTGCTTGAGCTTGTTTTGCTCTTACCTTTTTTGATAATGACAAATCCGTTTGCATCTGCAATCTTTCCGTCCACAATCATGATAACTTTGTTCTTGACTTCGTTTGTGTCGTGATCAATCCACTTCACTACCTGCATCTCAAGATTTGAATTTACGACATAATCTTTGAGGTCGCCGAAAATAGCAAAAACATCACCAACGGCCGCATCCTCATAGTAAGGAAGCAATTCCTCTTCGACAGTTTCCACATCTTTACCCATAAAGCGGTAAGTCTCCTCACCGTTAATGCCGTAGTTGGTGCGTCCAACCGGCTGACCATTCTTGTCTTCCATGCCGTCAATTTTTTCATCGAAAGTCGACTGTGCCATGATGAAGCATCCTTTGCGATAAGCCTTTTTAATTTTGGCTTTCATTTTATGCCATCCGTTCCACGTCATATCCTCCGGCGCCATTGTGACAACATTTTTTACGCGCGGATCATTTATAATACCAAGCGGCTTCTCGCTACCACTGCCTTTGATAATTGCTACCTCTATGGCCTTCACAATTGCTTCTGTAGCAAGCGGCACGAATTTTTTCTGGAATTCTTCAATTGTCACTATGGACGCCAACAGTGACTGTGCAATTTTACATTCCACACCATAATAACTAAATGTGATTTTTTCATTTGCTTCTAACTTCTGGTCATCTGATGATTTTTCGCCAACCCATTTCGCTTCTGGCTTAAATGAAAGAATCGGGATGGCCATGCCGCCTTTGACATTTGTCTTGGTGATTTTAGCATAAATGTTTCCATAGCTTTCCAATTTTTGTATGATTTCGCGTACCAGCGTGGTCGGGATTACCGCCCCTACATCTGTCGTTTCTGTGACTGATGCCTCCCTTTTAATTGGCACGCGCAACTCGGTAGGGATTGGTGTGCCACGGCACACGAAATTCATGAACGCCTTCTTGTATTCTCTTTTTTCTGTTGGGTCGTCCGTTTCTGACTGTGCTTCCGGACGTTTTGACCGGAACGCTCCAACAATACCCGCGTTTCTCATCTCTCCGGTCTGAATGTTACTTCTCTGACCGTCTTCATTCTGGGCTGTGCCCTTTGGATTTCCTTCTCCTTCGTCTTTGTTGTTTCCTTCGCCTTCGGATTCCAAGTCCTTGATTTCCTCAGCGATGTCTTTTAAGTCATCCGCCGTTTCCGTCAAGCGTTCGTAAATGCTCCGTACTTCGGCTACATCTTTCGATTCCTCGGCGCGTTTCATTAAGTCTTCTTTGCGCTCCATCAATTTCTGCTGACGTGCTTTCAGTTTTTCAAGTCTGCTCATTAAAATGCTCCTTTCAATTTTACTTTTTCTTTCCACAGTTCCAACTCGTCACTCTCCAGTGATTTTCCCCGGACACTCTCCAGCGCCCTCTGCGCACTTTCCAGTGCTTTTTTATCTCTAGCCATAATGGAAGTATCTTCATAGGCGGGAAAAGTCACCGCCGATACTTCCACAATGGTGGATATCTTTTCAATAAAGCGCTTTGGGTAGTCCGTGTCGAGGTCTTCCCAACGCTCTTCCTCAATCCAAAACATGAAACTCATGCCCGTAATGTCGCCACGTTCGATGGCGCTATAAAGTGCCCTTGCGTCGGCATTGTTTTCTGTGTCGAGGTAGGCTCGAATCTTAAGCCCCTCCTTGTCGACCGTAAGCTGTAGCGTCGAATTTTTGTTGTTGTTTCGACTTCTCGCCAGTGGGATTCTGTTCAGGTCGTGATTTGTTAAAAAACAAACGTCGTGCAGGTCTGTTTTGTCCAGTGCCCCCGGTACAATTTCCTCGCGGAAGATGCCGCCGATATCTGCCTCTTTGCCATACACAACCGGACGCCCTTCTATGTAATTCCCTCGCTCGTCCTGCTCTGCCCGAACATCAAACATAAACGCCCGGCGTTCTGCCTTGTCACTCTTGCTCATTTTTTGTCCCTCCTTTTGCTTTTGCAAGCTGATAATCAATTGCTATATCTGTGTCTATATAATTTAATGACTGTTTTCGTTTACCTTCTAACTCTTTCATTGGCTTAAGACCAAACGCTACCCTTTTCTCATTTTCGTAGAGTGTTCCGGTGTCTCCTAAATACTTCACCATTTCAACCTTTTGCTCTATGCTCATAAAAATGAGCTCGTGCGTGAAAAATGCTATCTTCAAGTTTCTCGCTCTCATGTTTTGTGTACAGAGTGCTTTTGTAAACGCTTCCTGATATCTTCCTACTAACTTCTCAATCGTCTTCTGGTAAAAAGCCTCATACTGTCCTTTGGTATAATCGCCTGTCAGTATCGATAGCGGAACACCAAACGTTCTCAGGATTTTTTCATCTATAAAGCGAATGGTGTCAGGGTCCACCAGTTTAATGTCACGAGTAATTTTTGCGTAATCGCTTTTTGCATCTAAGTGTAAAATGCCGTTTTCCGCATTGTTTAGCTTTCTTTCAAATTCTTTGATGCTCTTTTCAGCTTTTTCTTCACTCATGAATGTTTGTGTTTTTACAACACCGTTTATTGCAAAACTACTTTTCACTGCTCCCGATATTCCCTGCATAATATCCTCGTTTAGCTGCAGTGTCTTTAAAAGTGCTCGTCTGTCCGGATTTCCCGATGCATCACCGCCCATGTAGTCGTTTGCAAAGTAGTTGATCCGAATGTGTATCACATCGCTGTATGCAAGTTGTGTTTTATATCCGTTTTCAAATTCAAACTCCACAATCAAATCACCGGTCGGTGTTTCAAGAAAGGTTGTCATCAGAGGGTCAACTGGATAAATCGCACTATATCTTTTGTAACTGCTGCCGTCTGACCGCTTAACCACTTCATACACCGGAACCGCGAAAGCGTTTTGTCGTAAGTACAATCCATAGGTAAGTTTTTCGATAAACTCCGATTTCGTCATAATTGGATTCGGATTGTCCAAAAGGTTTTGGATTTGATAAACGTCGTTCTCCGGCGTCTGATAATCGTTTCCAACGCCACGAATGAAACATGGTTCCAGCTTTGACATCTCATTCGCGATACACTCTATCGCCTGCTGTACTACATCCGACACGTAGATGTCTCGCCCGAACTGGCTGAATATTGGAACCTGCCCGGTCATCACATCCGCATATTTTGTGTTTTTAACTTTCGAGATTATCTTCCCTAGCCATCCCATCAGATTGCCTCCATTCTTTGACCATTCTTTTTAAGTCAGCGCGGTATCTCCTATATGTTTCGTATAAAATCACTGTTGTAACCGCGCCATCTATTTTCTTGTTTCTTGCCGTTTTCACGACTAAACATTTTCCTTTATTGTCAACCGAAAGTCCGGCATTTCCAAAGCACCACCGGTCTACCGGGTTATTGTTATAGTTTATATTCCTTTTCTTCAAGTCCGTCTCTACAAATTTGTTGGCCGTATCGAGCGTCATAGCATTCTGTAAAATCAATTCCAACTCGCCGCCCTCTTTCGTCCAGCCGTATTCCGACATCTGTCGGAGAAAGTCCTTCGCAAATTTCTGGTCGTAACCACAGCACATCAGACGGATGCCGTAGTCTTTGTACAAACTCCAAAACCAATCTGCCACGACCGTCAAATCAATGTCACTGCCTTCCGTTACGGTGATGTATCCATCCCGCGCCCAGTCGGCGTATTTTGCGCCGGCGCAAGAATCGTCATCGTCCTCTATTTTTCTTTCCGGAATGAAGTACATGGTGTGTATGTATTTTTTCCCATCGTCCTTCATCAAGAGAACTTTCGCACAACACAAATCCATTGTCTCGGCCAAGTCAACCGCTCCCAAACACGGAGCTCCGCGAAATTCTTCCAAATCGTAAGTCGCATCGAAGTTGTAATCTTCGAGATTGAGCCACATTTCTACCGAGTTTTGTTTGATGTTAAAATCTTTCGCTAGCACAAAAATTCTGTCGCCCTTTGACTTTTTCGCAAGTTCCACCTGCTCCTCTAGGTAGGATACTTTCTTGATAACGCCCAGTGTCGGATTCGATTTCATCCACGATTTCGGATTCGTAAAAACTTCCTGCTCGCTGTCCTGTGTGTATAGCCACGGCAGTAATCTTTTTCCCGCTTTCGTGTCATCTTCGCCGTTTATCACCCCGCGTCCCTTTTCAAGCTCATCATCCAGGTAACCTTCCTGCACAAACCCCTCGGTTGTTATGTCTACAAACTTTGGATTGTCTTTCAAAGACTGCGATTGCTCGATTGACTTGCCGATAACATTTGTTTTCATCTCGTGTGTCTCGTCGACTATTGCAAAGTCAATGTTGCGCCCCTCTTTGTTTTTGGTTCTGTCCGACAATTTGAAAACTTTCGAGTTGGTGCTTTTGTTTCGGATGAATCTTTGATTTTTCTTTGAATCGAGGTCGCGTGGGTCGATCAGCTGACGCATGGTATCTATTGCGTCATATGTGATAGATGCCTGATTGTCGTCGTTCGAGGAGCATACAATATCGGCACCCTCGTTCCCGACAAACAACTCTGTCACTGCAATCGCCGAACACGTTTCGCTTTTGGTGTTCTTTCTGGCGATCAGCAGCAGAATTTTTTTGAAACGGTCAATCATCATTCCTCTCTCGAGTGACTCTTCTGACATTTTGAACGAGTACACGGCTTCTATAAAAGCCTTTTGCCACAGCATCAACACCATCGGCTGACCGTAAAAAGGTGATTTCGTCAGTTTTACACAGTTCTCCATAAAATCCATCCGAAGCAGTGCAGCGTCTGTGTTGTAAAAGTACTCATCGTTTGAGAAGTCTTCTTTTAGATTGGTTAGTTCCTGACGGAGTTCCCATCCGGCTATGATTTTCCCACTCTCAATTTCTTCCCGATACTTTAGTAAAAAAGAATCATCTGGTGTCCATATTTTCCTCTCCTTTATTAACAAATTTCGTGCCCCTTTCCGCTATCCATTTTCGCAGTGGTGACTCTTCATCGGTATTTGCATCATCTACGAAGTTCAGGAGCAGTTTTAGACAATTTGTATACTGCTGGAGCATTTCCTTGTAGAGTTTTGCCGCCGGAAGTACTTTTTGTTTGCAGTTATCAGTTGGATGCACCTTGTAAAACGGGAGTTTTTTCAACTCCGTCAATTTTGACTCCAAAAAAAGTATTTCCTCAACAAGGTCGGCTGCTTCCGCTCTGTCCTTGCACAGTTCGGCAATCTCTTCTTTTCTCTCCATGCAATCACTCCTTGGTATCGTCTTCCTCGGCATCATCCGCGATTGTCGGCGAATCTCCCCAAATGGCAAATACCGCCTGCGTGACATCTTCCGGCTCGTTTTCCTGAATTTCCTTTCGTCCGGATAACGAATTAGCATACGCCCGGCGATGCGGGTCGCCAATCTGTACCATCTCGCCGTCAAGTGACACAAGCTGTGATGTCATGATACTGACACCGTCCGGTGTCAGCATGTCTACTGTCTTCTTTTCCTTGACTTCCATTTTGTCCTCCTTCCTATACGTGATACCAGCCCCACAGTTCGACACATCCCTTACCTGACACATCATCTGCATTAAGTATCACCTCATCAGTTTTGGAAATTTGCGTCGGTCTTGTTAATTTACTTTTTTCCGAATCATAAACAAACAACTCGGATTTGTTATTCATTGAGAGATTTCCCGCTGTAACAAACGGTAATCCTCTGAGCTTACTTGGCACTGTTCCTGTCATGTTTGGTATTGCAACGTAGATGTATACCAAACTTTCTATCTTTTTGTATATCCCCTTTGCACTAGCTATGTTCGAATTGCTGCTATCACTCAGCACTCCGGTAAAAGTGCCGGATTCATAACTTGCTCCGCTTTCTCCGGCCGGTCCCGGTGGTCCTTGGATACCCTGTGGGCCCTCCGGTCCTTCGTCTCCTGCGTCACCTTTCGGCCCTTTGAATTTTCCGATAAAAACTTTTGCCATCATTATCACCTTCTTTCTTACTCGTCTGGCAGGATAACATAAACATTTCCTTCGTCATCCGTCTCGAACTGTGGTGGATTGTCATCGTCCGCACATATCGCGTACAAATTGCCGTCCTCGTCCCCAACTAAAGCATAAAAACCGTTTATCGTCGTTATAATCCCGCTGTCTCCTCGTTCTCCTTGCTTTCCCGGCGGTCCTTGGATTCCCCGTACACCCTGTGGACCCTGAGCACCTTCAACTCCTTGCGGTCCCCGTTCTCCTTGGGCGCCCCTTTCTCCTTTGTACTCTCCAGAATCAAGTTTTTTTACGAATTCATCATTTAATGCTTTGGTATCGTTTCGCAACTGTTCGCATCGTTCGACATCTGTTTCCGTTTTGCTTTTTATATCAATCAGCGCTGTTTGAACCTCCGATATCGCCGCTGTAATTGCCGCATTCGTTACCGGATTCTTGCTCAGTACATCCAGATACTCGTCCAGAGTGATTTCTTTCACTTTCAGCTCTGTCTTTTTTGCGCCGGCGCAACTGTAAAGGTACGTTGTTCTTTTTTCAAGTTTCAATTCCTTGTACAAGTTTTCATTTCCTAAGATGTGTACAAATTTTGATTCTGTCACAGCGTCTACATACCTGACATGTATCATCCCGGCGTCCGATACATACTCGGTTGGTATCTGGATGTCTTTTGTTGTAACCGACAAAGTCTTTTTGTAGTCGCATCCATAGTATATTTCTAACTTTGCCGACGTTCCGGGGTTATATATGCGAAAATAAATAGCATTTTCTGTCGTCGATATCACATTCAGCTCCGGAACCAGCCCCTCCTCTGTATCCAATGTGATTACATTTTTCAACTTGCCATCACCTCAAATTTCATTTTTTAAAAATCTCAAAAATTGGCTTTCTGCGAAAGGAGTGTCCCCCTTCACAGTTGCCCCGCGACCTCTAATTTTCATCAAGAGGGGGGGCATATCTTTCAAACCATTCTTCAATAAATCGTGTCCAGTCAGTCTTGTTTCTCGCGTCCTCCGACACTTCTAAGCGGTTGAGACACTCTTCCTTTGTAGCCCTTACAAGTATCTCTCGCGCCCCTAACTCTTTCGCAAGGCGCTCTCTTTCACCTTGCAGAGGATAGCCGCCGATAATGTATGCATTCGACCACTTTCCTTGACGGTACCGCACAGATTCAACTAGTGCTTTATGCATTGCAAATACAACCGCTTTTAGTCTTGGTGGTTTCTCATATCGCGAAAGTCCTGAGACGCACTCCCAAATCGAATCAATATCGACTATCAAGTCTCCTTTGTTCATCGCCTTATCAACATACATCCTTTTTCCTGCAAGCGGCGGGCCATACACGAGATAGACCTGACGTTCCTTCGAGCCTAACTTCTCATGTATTCGATTGTGACAAACATGATGCACAAGCTGAATGTTGTCCGGATTCAGTGACACCATGACATCGTTTACGTTCTCCTCCGTCAGATGCTCCATGTGATGTCCGATGCAGTCATAGTCTTTTACGATTGGCTTGCCGCAGTACTCACATATCGTCTGACCGTTTTCATTCAACCTTTGCAATCGTATCAAGCGGACTGTCTTCCGCCATTCCCTCGACTGATAAAAGTTGGATAATGTTCTCACCAGCCATCCTCCTTTTTGAATTGTCCTTGTGCTTTCGCTAATAGTTCCGACGCTCTCAACCTGTCACGCATCCGCTGCGCTTTGTCATTCATCGTCGCAGTCCAAAACGCTTGCGTCTCCTTGACGTCCGCAATGTGTACCTCCGGGTCATTCATTGCTTCGTTCAGCAGATACTCCATGTAAGTTTGTACTGCCGGATGTGCCACTACTTTGTAGGCGTGGCCGCGAGCGTACTTTTTCGAGTAGCCTGCCATAAGTACCGCTCTTTCGGCGTTTCCTGCCGCTGCTCCTAAAAAGTATTTTGCCACTAATTTGTGCTGAGGCTTAACCTTTGGCTCTTCCATATGTCTCACCTCATCTCTGTCTCTAAATCTTTTTCGTGTACTCCAGTTTCACCCAGCCTTTGGATGTCTTTCCCCATCCATTGGTTTCTTCTGTAATCTTAAGCGCAGAGCCATACGGATACGCCATCACTGTGCCGTACTTTGTACCCGGTCCTTTTCGACAGTTCAGTCCGCTCTTCGCTGTTACTTTTACTGTTTTGCTGGAATCCTTTTTCTTCGTCGCCGTCTTTGTTTCTGTTTTTGTTTCTGTTTTATGCGCCGGCGCAACTGTGCTTTTTCCGGTAAGACCGGCAACAATCGCCTTCGCCATCTTTCCGGCATCAAACAGCTTCGCATCGTCCTTGTCGTCCACAAAGCAGCACTCCACCAAGAGAGCCGGCGCCTTAGTGTGATTCAGCACATAGAGGTCTTTTCTAACCTTTACGCCCCGGTTTTTGAAACCGAGCTTTGCAATTTCTTTACAGATACGAGTTGCTTTTTCCTTTGCTTTACTGTTTTCACTGGCGATATAAACTTCCACACCTGTGGTCTTTCCATTGCCTTTCTTATCGCCCGCTCCACAGTTGAGATGTATCGACACGTCCACATCCACGGTGTGTACATTACACTTTGCAACGATTTTCCTCAGGATGTCTCCCTGCGATGTTCCATTGTTCACCGTACAGTCGTACACTGTGTGTCCTGCTGCCTTTAATAATTTGATTGCTGCATTCTTTACGTTCCGGGCTTCTGTCGACTCTTTCAAAAAGCCAGTCGCCCCACATGCTACTTTTCCATCCGGATTATGTCCGGCGTGCATATTAATTTTCATGTTCAAGCCTCCTATTCTCCTTTTCTGACATTTCCAAGTCCTCAATGCGATGCTCGTACACTTTCATTTTTTCTTCCACAACTGGCATACGCTCCGCAAAATTGTTATGCTTATCCACCTTTTTTTCCAACTGTTCGATCCGGTACGACATCAACCTCATACCACTAAAGGAGCCGATTACCGTTCCCGCTAAACTGAGGACACCAACAATCACTGACTCAAGCATCCGCATCGTCCTCCTGATAGTTTTTCTTGCTCAGCCCCAGCAGACCTGCAAGAGCTGTGTCTGCTGCCGTGATAGTTCCTACAATCTGCTCTACATATGGGATGTTCCATATCGTCCCCAGTGCAAATATAAACGTCCCCAGCGTAGGCAGTCCATACATCGCCCACCACTTAAGCCTGTCGTATGTTTCGTCTTTCAATTTGAATTTTCTCATGTTCCGCACTCCTTTCCTTGACTTTTTCATACCATAGCACGAAAACAAGTTCCGTGAGTCCTAATCTTTTGCATAAAAAAATAGACGACCTCAGTCGCCTATCACAATGCCCTTTTCTTCGTTCAGTTTTCATAATTTGAAGTAAATTTGAAGTAAACGCCTTTTCTTAATGCCCGAAACGTACCGATTTATCGCTATTTTTCGTTGATTATTGCACTCACAAGAGGTGAGTGCTAATTTCTTTGTGAAAGTTTTGTGAACTCTTGTTCAAAGCACACATACCTCGCCTCATACCGCCTTACACATTCCGCCATTGTTTCTGCGTCTCTCTGATAAATAAAGATAATATCTTCTACATCTCGTTTTTCTCCCGCTATTTCCCATAAACGGCTCTCAATCTCCCACGGCATTTTCCGCTCCAGCAGATAGCGGACTCCATAATACTGTAACAGCATGTTCATTCGTTTTTGCTCCGGACAAGACTGTGCTTTTATATAAAAAAACAGCCGATTGCATATATACTCAAAATCATCCACCAGATAAAATACAAAAAGCAAATCTCGGAAGAACTCGCCACTAAGTGTTTCCAGTCTGATTTTCGACTGATACCACTCCGGTATCTGCTCGTTTCCTAAATCTGCTTCATCAAAAGTTCCCTCATATATATTTTTCAATATGCCAAAGCCGTGGCAAAAGACCAGTTCCGGCAGAACTGCCAGCGTATAAATCAAATACTCGTTTTCCGTCAATTTGTCCTTTTTTACTCCTCCCCCAACCATATGCGCTTTTCGCATCTTGATTCCTCCTCAATAATATACCGCATTCTGTGAAAAATAACGATATAATTATACATATATTTAAGTTTTTTGAAAAGGAACAAACGGTATATCCTTACGAAAAATCAGATTTTTCTAAGCAAAAAACGGCAAAAAAATGGATTTCTTGCAATTTCTCAAATATCATGTAAAATAAATTATACCTACAAAAGAAAGGAAATAACATCACATGAAAAAAATATTATGCATTCTGCTTAGTTTATTGTTAGTGCTGCTAAACGGCTGTTCCAGTGATACGGGAAACATTCGTTTTGGGGCTGCCGGCGTTGGCGGTATGTATTATACGTTCGCCAATAGTTTCACCGGAATTCTTAGTAAAGAGAACGAAAATTATTCTTATGAAGTTAAAAACACCGCAGGTTCCACCGCTAATATCCGATTGCTGTCCAATCACTATATCGATTTAGCGATTGCACAGGCTGATTTAATTCAGGATGCCTATGAGGGAACCGGTGCATTTGATGGTAACATCTGTAAAGACTACAGTGCCATTGCCGGTCTCTATACAGAAGCCTGCCAGATTGTTGTCCGTGCAGACTCATCCATTTATTCACTCGATGATTTGCAGGGAAAACATATCAGTATCGGTGCCTCGGAATCCGGCACAGAGCGAAATGCAAAAGAAATTCTTGCAGCGACAGGATTAACCTCCCGTCTGGTTCAGACAGAAAATTATGATTATACACAGGCCGCCAACCAGCTTTCCAATCATGAAATTGATGCCTTTTTTTGTACTGCAGGTACCAAGACAACGATTATCGAGGAACTGGCAAAGGAGTGTCCAATCCGGCTTCTCAGCCTAAATGAGACATGCTTAAAAAAACTAATGGCATCCTCTCCTTCATATATCCATTATACCATTCCGGCTAACACTTATACCGGACAGGATAAAGAAGTAACAACCATAGGAGTGAAATCTATTCTTTTAGCATCGGATGATTTATCCGAGGACACCGTTAATATAATTACAAAAGCCTTATTTGAGCATAATAAAGATTTACAGTATGCAACATCCCTAAATTTGGCCTTAAACGAAACATCTGCTACAAAAGATATTACACTTCCTTTTCATAAAGGAGCCGCCTCTTATTACAAAGAGAAGAAAATTACCGTTTCGACAAAATAGCAAATAGGAAGGATTACTATGAACATTGAATTTGATATGTACCAGACACTGGCACTTGCCGTTTTGGTACTTTTACTTGGAAGTTTCTTAAAAAAACACATTCATTTTTTGGAAAAATTCTGTATTCCGGCACCTGTTATCGGTGGTTTGTTGTTTGCCATCTTAACCTGCATCGGTTACTCGACCGGACTTGCTGATTTTACCTTTGATGACACCCTGCGCGAAGTATGTATGGTTTTTTTCTTTACTTCGGTTGGATTTCAGGCAAATCTGAAAGTATTAAAAAGTGGCGGAAAATCAATGATTATTTTCCTCTTCTTAGTCATCACCTTAATTGTTTCACAAAACCTGCTTGCAGTTGGTCTTTCCAAACTGCTGCAATTAAATCCGCTTGTCGGTATGTGTACCGGATCAATTCCAATGGTCGGAGGCCACGGTACTGCCGGTGCCTTTGGACCGGTTTTGGAGGATTTTAATATTCAGGGTGCAACCACAATTTGTACGGCTGCTGCAACCTTTGGATTAATTATGGGAAGTCTAATCGGCGGTCCAATCGGCAAGCGCCTCATTGAAAAAAGAAATTTAATGGATACCGTTGCCACCGAAGATGACAGTCTTTTAATTGAAGATGAAGAAAAGCACAAACGCCACACAAACATGTATGCAGCCGCCGTTTTCCAGTTAATTTTAGCAATCGGTCTGGGAACCATTTTTTCCTGGCTGCTTACCAAAACCGGACTTACTTTTCCGATTTATATTGGTGCCATGCTTGCCGCAGCATTAATCCGAAATATCGCTGAGTATACAAATTTTACAACCATTCATATGGGTGAAATCAATGACCTTGGCGGAATTTCATTATCCTTGTTTTTGGGAATGGCAATGATTACTTTGAAGTTATGGGAGTTAGCTTCTCTGGCACTTCCGCTTGTCATTTTGCTTGCTGCGCAGACACTTCTCATCGGCGTATTTACTTACTTTGTTATATTCCGTATCATGGGGCATGACTACGATGCCGCAGTTCTCGCCGCCGGTACTTGTGGATTTGGTATGGGAGCAACCCCAAATGCCATGGCAAATATGCAGGCCTTATGCGACCGCTTTGTGCCATCGGTAAAAGCTTATCTGCTGATTCCACTGGTGGGAAGTCTGTTTGCCGATTTTATCAACAGTTTGGTTATTACATTTTTTATCAACATTATATAAGGAGGTTTACTTATGTTTTTTAAAAAGAAAAAATATATTACAATAAACAATCCTCAGAAAAGTAGAAAAAATTATGATTTGACTTATGATAATGTAGCCATTCCGGAGGTGCATACACATGAGGCTTCTGACAGCACAAATGCAGTCTCCTCGGATGCCTCTGTTGACTATGACAACCTTGCAATTCCTGAAGTACACATTAAGGGGAGGAAGTAATCTTTTTCCCATACATGTTTCCCCCTTTTTTTGCATACAGTATATCATATGGAATTATTTCTTTGCAAAAGGAGGTTACTATGTGCAGCATATCCGGCTTTTATGACCCCACGGCCGATTTTACCGGGCAGCGGGATTCTTTTTTGCATATTTTAGATGAAATGAAACACTGTCTTGCCCACCGCGGTCCTGACGATAATGACAGTCTGCTGACACCACACTGTGGACTGGCACACACAAGACTTTCCATCATTGATTTGGCGGGTGGCCACCAGCCTATGACAAGAGAACTGGATGGCTATCCTTATCATATTGTATATAATGGTGAAATTTACAATATGAAAGAGTTAAAAAATGACTTGGCAAGCCATCAGGTTTTTCCAAAAACGAATTCTGACACAGAAATCTTATTATTATCATATTTAACCTTTGGCGCCGATTTTGTAAAAAAAGTCGACGGTATTTTTGCCTTTGCCATTTATGATGAACGGCACAATACACTGACTTTATTCCGGGATTCATTCGGCGTAAAACCACTTTTTTATACCATGATAAATGGAACGATTGTTTTTTCCTCGGAGCCAAAAGGCTGCTTTTGCTTTCCGGGCGTCAAAGCAGAACTTGATGTGGATGGACTCAATGAGATTTTATCATTAGGTCCGGCACGCACGCCGGGAAGCGGCGTATTTTACGGATTTCACGAGTTGCTGCCGGGGTGTTACCTGACGTGCTCTGTTTTTGGAAGAAAAATGACGCAGTATTTCCATCTGGAAAGCAGACCGCATTTTGATTCTTATGAGGAAACCGTTGAAAAAACATCATTTCTGATTCAGGATGCCATCAAAAGACAAATGGTCTCCGATGTGCCAATCTGCACCTTTTTATCCGGCGGTGTCGATTCGAGCGTGGTCTCTGCGGTCTGTGCCGCCGAGTTAAAGAAACAGGGAAAAAAACTCACCACATTTTCCTTTGATTTCATAGATAATGACAAGTATTTTAAGGCGAATTCTTTTCAGCCGTCGCAGGACCGCCCATATGTTGACAAAATGGTTTCTTTTCTGGATTCCGACCATCACTATCTCGAATGTGACAACAAAATGCAGGCGGATTTATTATACCGCTCGGTGGACGCACATGACCTCCCATGCATGGCGGATATTGATTCTTCCTTACAGTATTTTTGCGAGGAAGTCAGCCATTCTCATAAGGTTGTACTGACCGGCGAATGTGCAGACGAGGTATTCGGCGGATACCCATGGTTTCACAGAGAGGAAATGCTTAACTCCGGTACATTTCCATGGACTCCTTCACTCACCCCGCGAAAAGTTCTTTTGAAGGATGACTTAGTAAAAAGTCTTCACATGGATGAATATGTAAAAAAAATTTATGACCGGTCAGTCAGTGAAATCAATGTTCTCCCATCCGAAAATGAAATTGAGACAAACAGACGGCGGATTGGTTATTTAAATATCCGTTTCTTTATGCAGACGCTGCTAAACCGTATGGACCGCACAAGCATGTTCTCGGGATTAGAAGCACGTGTTCCATTTGCTGACCGAAAACTTGTCGACTACGTTTTTAATATTCCATGGGAAATGAAAGCAAAGGACGGACTTGTCAAAAATATACTGCGTCAAGCGTCAAAAGGACTTTTGCCGGACGAAATTTTGTTCCGCCGCAAAAGCCCTTATCCAAAAACATACAATCCTTATTACGAAAATTTGTTAGCAAAACGCCTCAAGGAAGTACTTGCCGACTCTGCAAGTCCCCTGCATTCTCTCCTTGATTTAAAGCAGGTCACCCAGTTTTTAGAAAATCCAAAAGATTACGGGGCACCTTGGTACGGTCAGCTCATGGCAGGCCCACAAATGATTGCCTACCTTTTACAGATTGAATATTTCTTACGAAAATATAACGTATCCATCCGGATTTAAAAGGGAGAGCGGATTACCGGCTGCAGCTGTCTGCCGCAAAGAGCCGCCTCAATCGTATCCGGTATCAGTTCCGTATGGGCAATCATCGACTTCGGTTTCTTTTCGCAGTCATCCTGCCCAAACGGAACAAAATAGAAATTTTTTGTATTCATCAAGAAACCAATGTTCTTTAAACTGGCTCCAAGTGCATCATTGGTAGCCGGTGAAAGAACAACCGGTTTGTCATTTCGCATATGCGCTTTTGCCGCCATCAATACCGGTGTATCGGTAATCCCCGCTGCAAGTTTTGCCATCGTATTTCCGGTACATGGCGCAATTACCAGAATATCAAAAAGACCTTTCGGGCCAATCGGTTCCGCCTCCTGAATTGAAAAAATTCCACGTTCTCCCGTAATTTCCTGTATTTCGATAATAAAATCTCTCGCATCGCCAAACCGGCAGTTCACGGTCTGTGCGGTCTGGGAAAAAATCGGAATGACCCGATTATCCTCCTTGACAAGCTGCCTGACCACTTCTTTTATTTTCTCATAAGTGCAAAAAGAGCCGGTAAACGCAAAGCCAACCGTACGCTGTTTCTTTTTGCTCATTCCGCTAATCTCCCAAAATTGTTTTCTTAATTACTTCCATAAGTATGCCGGCTGATGACTTCGGTGCATAAATGCCGGGAAGTCCTAAACATAATTTTGCAAAAATCGACGATTCCTGACAATAGGAAAAATCCGTTCCACCCGGTCTTGATGCAATATCAATAATACACACCTCCGGCTTTACTCCCTGCAGCCGCTCTTTGGTAAGAACCGGTGCCGGTACGGTATTAAAAATAAAATCATATTTTGACATTGTATCTTTTGGTGCATCAAAGGAACAAGCCTGATAGCCATAACTTTTTGCCCGCTCTCTCTTTTTCTCCTTCCGCTCCATAACAGTAACGGATGCCCTCCATTGGCTAAGTTTTGCCGCCAGTGCCGCTCCACACGTTCCATATCCAGTGACCAGACACTCACTCCCCTGAATGCTTACACATCCATGGATAAGCGCCTCTGAAACGGCTCCCTCTGCGGTAGCCAGTGCATTTCTCTCCGCCACACCATCTTCTTTGTAATAATCAACGATGCGAATCCCTCTTTCTTTCGCATAGTCTATCGCCGTCTCTGAAAATTTGCAGCCGTAAACCACCTGTCCTTTTTGAAATTTTTCTTTATTTTCCTCAAAAAACATGGCAGTCTGTGGAACCGGAAGAAGGATTGCATCGTGATAGCCCGGCTGATAACTCATCGCCTCCATCACCTCATGTCCCTCTTTTTTTAACATTTGCGCCAGATAATACTGCCTTTTTTCTTCCCCCAGAACTAAAAAATGATAAAAAGCCATAATACACTCTCCGATACAGCAGTTGTTATTGTTAGTATATGATATTCAGGGAATCAAGGTCCAAACTAGTTCTTACCCGCATAAGCAGACTGGTACTTCATAAGTTCCTCAATATAAATTTCACCAAGTGCACTCACTACCGACCCGGCACGATGAATATAGCCAATCTGCATTTTCTCGGATTCCTTTAGTGGAATGGCTAACGAATCATCCCCATTTAATTCCTCGCAAATAATACCGGAACACAACGTGTAAGCATCCAGTCCATTCATTAGATTTAACATCGTTGCACGGTCATTCGCCTTGATAATACGATCATAATCATAGGTGCTTTTCATCTCTTCTGCCAGATAAAAAGAATTGTTTTTTCCCTGGTCAAAAGCCAGACACGGATACGGCTCTAAATCCTTCATCGAAAGTATTTCCCGCCCGGCTAACGGATGCCCGGAACGCAGATATACATAGGTATCACAGGAAAATAATTCGGTGAATTTCAGCTGATTTTCCCTGAGAATTTTTTCTAACACCTTCCGATTCATGTCATTCATATATAAAATGCCAAGCTCACTTTTGAAATTCCGCACATTTTCAATGATTTCGTATGTGCGCGTCTCATATACAGCAAATTCATAATTTTCCATTCCCGCACGTTTGACTGTCTCTACAAATGCCTTTACCGCAAAGGAATAATGCTGCATGGAAACACTAAATTTCTCTCGGGATTCTTTTTCAATATATCGATTTCGAAGCAGACGGTACTGCTCCGTCACCTGTCTTGCATATCCAAGAAATTCCTCACCATCCGGCGTCACAACAATACCTCTGCTCGTGCGCAAAAAAAGTTCAAAGCCAAGTTCTTTTTCCAGTTCTTTTACAGCCCCCGACAAACTTGGCTGTGAAATAAACAAAGCCTTTGCCGCCTCATTCATTGAACCGTGGTCTGCCACCGCAATTACATATCTTAACTGTTGTAACGTCATGATTTACCCTCCATTCTCTAAATACTGCACCCCGGCATCGGATATTCCTCCGGTCTCAGTTCATGAATATCGGCATGTTCTCCGCATACACGGCATCCTTTTGACGGACTTCCAAAATTCACCGTCCGAAATCTCATCGTCAGTCCATCGAAGGTAAGCATTTTCCCGGTAAGAAGTTCGCCTGCCCCGGTAATATATTTTTGCGCTTCCAAGGCCTGAATACTTCCAATAATTCCCGGAATCGAACCAATAACCCCTGCGGAAGAACAATTGTCCACTGTTCCATCTTTTGGAATTTCTTCGAAAATACACCGATAGCACGGTCCCTCTCCCGGCACATACGTAAGAACCTGTCCGTAAAACTGCCGGATTCCTGCATGACAAAATGGTTTCTTTGCCAATACACAGGCATCATTAATCAAAAATTTTGCCGAAAAATTATCTACCGCATCAATAATAAAATCATACGGCTCAATCAGTGCCATAATGTTTTCAGGGGTAACACGCTCTGCATGCAGATGAAGTTTGACATCCGGATTTAATTTGCGAATACGCTCTCCTGCCGACTCCGCTTTTTCCACACCAAGCGAATCCATGTCATGAATAATCTGTCTCTGCAGATTTGTCAAATCCACGCAGTCACCATCCACAATACCAATTGTTCCCACACCACTTGCCGCTAAATATAAAATAGCCGGCGAGCCAAGTCCACCAGCTCCAATCACTAACACTTTGCTCTCTAACAATTTTTGCTGTCCCTTTACTCCTACGCCCTTTAAAATTAAATGTCGCGAATACCGCTGCATCTGTTCCTCTGTAAATGCCATATGTGTTCTCTCCATTGCTGATTGTTTTTACTGGGATTATATCATTTTATCCGGGGGGATGCAAGGTGATGGGGATGTGTGGCTTTCCGGTTCCCGTAAAGCATCAAGAAAAGTTAGTGATAAGTGGGCGCTCCCGCTAAACAAACGCGTAAGGGTATCGGCATGTAAACGACACATGCCTGATACCCACGTGTTTGTACCCACTTATCACTAACTTTTCTTGATGTTTTACTGGAATCCTGGAAAGGCTCACAACAAACGCTTCCCATCTTTTTCGTTTTTATTTTACAGCCTTAAAAGCTTCTTCCAAGTCTTCAATAATATCATCTACATTCTCTGTTCCGATTGACAGACGGATGGTATTTGGTTTGATTCCCTGGTCTAACAGTTCTTCCTCATTCAACTGAGAATGTGTTGTACTTGCCGGATGAATAACTAACGATTTTACGTCTGCTACATTGGCAAGCAGGGAGAACAACTCCAAATTATCAATGAAATCTTTTGCTTTCTTGTCATCGCCTTTAATCTCAAAGGTAAAGATTGAACCGCCGCCATTTGGGAAGTACTTTTTGTACAATTCCTGCTGAGAAGGATCATCGGATACAGCCGGATGATTTACCTTTTCAACTTGTGGATGATTGTTCAAATACTCTACTACTTTCAATGCATTTTCTACGTGGCGCTCAACTCTAAGGGAAAGAGTTTCAAGCCCCTGTAAAAACATAAATGCATGGAACGGAGAAAGTGTCGCACCGGTATCACGAAGCAGAATCGCACGGATTTTCGTAACGAAAGCAGCCGGTCCTACCGCTTTTGTAAAGCTGATTCCGTGATAACTTGGGTTTGGCTCGGTCAAAGAAGCGAATTTGCCGCTTGCTTCCCAGTCAAACTTACCGCTGTCTACAATGACACCACCGATTGCTGCACCATGTCCACCGATGAATTTTGTTGCGGAATGAACCACGATGTCAGCACCGTATTCAATCGGGCGAACCAGATAAGGAGTAGCAAATGTATTGTCAATTGCCAGTGGAATTTTGTGAGCATGTGCAATGTCTGCCAATTTCTCAATATCCACAACATCTGAGTTCGGATTTCCTAATGTCTCAATAAATACAGCCTTTGTATTATCTTTGATTGCAGCCTCAACCTCGTCAAAGTTAAATGGATCAACAAATGTTGTTTCAATACCATACTGTACTAATGTGTGAGCCAACAAATTGTAAGTTCCACCATAAATATTTTTTGCTGCTACGATGTGGTCTCCTGCCTGTGCAAGATTCTGAATCGTATAGGAAATTGCTGCTGCACCACTCGCTACGGCAAGTGCTGCCACGCCGCCTTCAAGTGCTGCCACACGCTGTTCAAAAACATCTTCTGTAGGATTTGTCAAACGTCCGTAAATATTTCCTGCATCCGTAAGTCCAAAACGTGCTGCTGCATGTTCACTGTTGCGGAACACATAAGATGAAGTAGCGTAAATCGGAACTGCTCTTGCATCGGTAACCGGGTCCGGATTTTCCTGTCCTACATGTAACTGAAGTGTCTCAAATTTTAAATTTCTTTCTGCATAACTTTTTTTACTCATATTCTCATACCTCCATTTTCATTGTGCTCTGCACAGGTGTTATTTTCTTGTTCTGTAGTTATCATACCAAATAGGTAGGGTATTGTCTAATACAAGAAATATTTTACTAGGTATAGGAATACACTATAGCCATTAAATCTTCTTAAAATTCAACCGAAGCGCATTTGTCACCACGCAGAAACTGGACAAACTCATTGCTGCCGCTCCAAACATCGGATTTAACTGCCAGCCAAACAACGGAATCCACACACCGGCTGCCAACGGAATACCAATAATATTATAAACAAATGCCCAGAATAAATTTTCACGGATATTTTTTCTGGTTGCACGGCTTAAGCGGATTGCCGCCGGAACATCACTGAGTTTACTCTTCATCAATACAACATCCGCTGCATCCATTGCAACATCTGTTCCTGCTCCAATGGCAATTCCGATATCTGCCTGCGTAAGAGCCGGTGCATCATTAATACCATCGCCCACCATGGCAACCTTGCCGTTTTCTTTCAATTTTCGAATCAAGGCTTCTTTTCCATCCGGCAAAACACCGGCAATCACTTCATCCACACCGGCTTCCCTGCCAATCGCATTTGCTGTTTTTTCATTATCTCCGGTAAGCATCACAACGCGAAGTCCCATTTTCTGCATCTGGCTGACGGCACCGGCACTGTCTTCTTTCATCGTATCCGCCACGGCAATCATACCAAGCAGCGTGTCATCTTTGGCAAAATACAATGGTGTTTTTCCTTCTTCCGCCAATCGGTTTGCCTGCTCTTTTACCATGTCATCAAGTGCGGTCACCTTTTCAATCGCAGACTGATTGCCACCAAGCAGAACTTCTGTTTTACCATTTTCTTTAATCTGTCCTTTCAGACCATTTCCCGGCATAATTTCAAATTTCGAAAGTTCCGGTGCTAAAGTATCAAGTTTCTCCGCATAGGATACAATGGCACGTGCCAGAGGATGCTCACTCTTTCTCTCCAGCGCATACGCATACGAAAGAAGTTCATTCTCGGAGCACCCGGAAAATGGAATCATATCCGTCACCTTCGGCTCACCGCGCGTAATCGTTCCGGTTTTATCCAGTGCCACGGTTGCAATTTTACCCGTCTCTTCCAAAGCTGCTGCCGTCTTAAACAAAATTCCGTGTCTGGCGCCAAGACCATTTCCTACCATAATAGCAACCGGCGTTGCCAGACCAAGGGCACACGGGCAGCTGATAACTAGAACCGAAATAGCACGTGCTAATGCATAACCAACACTTTGTCCACACAAAAACCATACAAGAAAAGTAACCACTGCAATTGAAATAACAACCGGAACAAAAACGCCCGAAACTTTATCTGCAATTTTGGCAATCGGTGCTTTTGTTGCCGCCGCATCTTTTACCATCTGAATAATCTGTGACAGAGTGGTATCTTCTCCTACTCTAGTTGCCTCGCAGCGAAGAAAGCCGGTCTGATTCAGCGTTGCGGCAGAAACCATTTCTCCTTCTTTTTTATCTACCGGGATACTTTCTCCGGTCAGTGCCGCCTCATTGACTGCACTGCTTCCTTCTAAAATCACGCCATCCACGGGGATATTTTCCCCCGGTTTGACAAGGAAAATCTCTCCCTTTTGAACCTCTTTTACCGGCACGGAAATTTCCTTTCCATCCCGAACAACAACCGCCGTCTGGGGTGCTAACTTCATCAAGTCTTTTATCGCATCCGTTGTCTTTCCTCTAGAACGCGCCTCCAGCATTTTCCCAACTGTAATCAATGTGAGAATCATTGCTGCCGACTCGAAGTAAAACTCATGCATGTAAGCTACGACTTTTGCTTCATCCATCAACCGCTGCGCCTCCGCCATCGCAAATAACGCATACACACTATAGCCAAAAGCTGCACTGGCACCGAGCGCAACTAACGTGTCCATATTTGGCGAACGCCGCCACAAACTTTTGTATCCACTGACAAAAAATCGCTGGTTAATGACCATAATCGCAATCGTCAATAACATCTGAGCAAGTCCCATCGCTACATGGTTCACACCAAGGACACCCGGCAGGGGCCATCCCCACATCATATGTCCCATGGATAAATACATCAAAAATACAAGTAAAATTAAAGAAGCAATCAATCGTTTCCTTAACTTTTTTGTCTCTGTATCCTTTAATGTATCTTCTGTCTCCGTTTCTCCGTTCTTTTTCTGTTCCATCACGTGGGCACCATATCCGGCATCAACAACTGCCTGAATAATAACGGAATCCGGCACATCCCCCTCTACACCCATGGAATTTGTCAAAAGATTTACACTGCATGAACTTACGCCCTCAACACGGCTTACCGCTTTTTCCACACGGGCACTGCATGCTGCACATGCCATGCCTGTCACTGCATACTGCTTCATGTATATTCCGCCTTTCCTGTTTTTTTATATTCTTCTTATCGAAGTACTCTACTTCCTACCGCATCAGTTTTTGCAGAGTCGCAATCAATTCATCTACGGTTTCTTCTTTTCCTGCCCGGATATCATCCGTTACACAGGTCTTAATGTGGTTTGCTAACAAAACTCGGTTAAAACTATTCAATGCTGCATTGACCGCTGCCACCTGGACTAAAATATCCGTACAGTAAACACCGCGCTCAACCATTCCTCTAATTCCGCGGATTTGTCCTTCCATACGGTTTAAACGATGGATTAAGTCTTTATACTCTTTATCTGAGCGTTCTTTGTGCCGTTCTTCACAGCACGGACACGTTTTCTTTTCTTCCATGCAATCACTCCTATCGATAATTTTCGATTCGATTATATACCCCCACTGGGTATATTACAAGTGAAATTTTTCTCATTAAGCAAAAAAAAAGTTTAATTTGCAAGAGACTATAACACAAAGTGTTACCCGTCTCAAAACAAATTAAACTTCTTTATATTTTGAACTATCTCAGTGCGATAGCTCTTTCATCATGCACTTACAAAAATGCTCTATAATCTCTTCAGATATTCCCCGGTTCTTGTATCAATCTGGATTTTATCACCCTGATTTACGAAAATCGGAACTGCAACCTGTGCACCCGTCTCAACGGTAGCCGGTTTTGTAACGTTTGTTGCTGTATCACCTTTTACACCAGGCTCTGTCTCAGTTACTTCCAACTCAGCAAACATCGGCGGCTCGATTGCGAAAATGTTGCCTTTGTAAGATACCATCTTAACATTATCATTCTCTTTTACGAATTTCATGGAATCGCCAACTGCTTCCTCTGTCAATGCAATCTGCTCATATGTTTCATTATCCATAAAGTTGTACATCTCACCATCGTTGTACAAATACTGCATTTCCTTTTTATCAATATGCGCCTGTGGATACTTCTCTGTCGGACGGAATGTCTTCTCCACAACACCGCCATCTACTACGTTTTTTAATTTGGTACGAACAAATGCAGCACCCTTACCCGGTTTTACATGCTGGAACTCAATAACCTGATATACGGTTCCATCAATCTCAATTGTCAAACCGTTTCTGAAATCTCCTGCTGATACCATAGTTTCCTCTCTTTCCGTCGCACAAAACGACAATAAATTCATATCTATTCATAATTTTAGTATATTTAGAAACATTTTTCAAGTATTTCTTTTGCAATCTCGGTAATGATTTTCCCATCCGTGCTTACCGTCACGGTAGCGGCGTGCTCATAATACACTCTCCGCTTCTCCATCATCTGTCGTATGTAGTCCACATTCATGTTATCTTTCAACAGTGGGCGATTCGTGTTATAACGAACCCGCTCAAAAATTGTCTCCGGCTTTGCCGTGAGTAAAACAACCGTTCCGATTGCCTGTAACTTTCTCACATTCAGTTCCCGCAATGCCATACCGCCACCACAGGAAATAATCGCCGGTTTTATCATACCTAGCTCATCAATCATGGATGTTTCCAAATCACGGAAATAAGTTTCTCCTTCTTTTGCAAAAATATCCGAAATTGCACGACCTTCTTTTTCCTCAATCCACTGGTCAGTGTCGATTTCCGCGCGCAAAGCAAGCCGTGATAATTCATGTGAAATGGTTGATTTCCCAACGCCCATAAAACCAATCAAAATGATGTGGCGGTTTCCTTTGTAAATTTTGTCAAACACCTCACACATCGTTTCATAATAGACCTGTCCGGGTGCGGAAGCCTCACTTACACAGCCAAATGAAACAAACGAGCCATACAATCCGCCATACAATCTCGAAACTTTTCCAAGCTCCCCCATCGACATCGTAATCAATGGAAAATCCGGAAATTCCTCTTTCATGGCAGCGGTTGCATTTAACAGCGTATCCACATCTTCTCTTGTCTTTGGCATACAAGCTAACTTTCCGGCGTAGCACCCACACTCTTTTGCCTTACAGAGTCTTTCCTTAATTTCATCCGCAGACGGAGTTTTGGAAAAATCATGATAAGAACCAATTACTTTGGTCTTACTGTTTGAATATTTTTGACAGAGTGCCTTTACCTTTTCTTCATCCCGCGCAGCCTCAACATCCACATAATCTGCCGTCTGCTGTTCAAGAATTTTTCGAATTGTTTCAAAATAATCAAAGCGGAAACCATTTTCTTCGCCGCCTTCTGCCACCGTGCGAATGGTGACTAACAGCTCCTTTTCATTAAGCACACGCTTTAACTCCGTTATGACATCAAGAATTTCTCTCCCATAACCGGCAAAAAAATCAATGCGCCACTCCACCATTTCCACCGGCAGTTTTGCAATCTGTTTTGCCTCGCGAATAATTCCATCACGAAGCGGAGCAACAATTGGTACACAAATTTTAGGCCTCATCCACTTCATCCTTTCTGTGCGGTCAACTCAAGCAGTTTTTTTGTCGAATGGGTAATATTTTCACATCCGTCTTCTGTAATAATCACAACGTCCTCAATCCGAACGCCGCCAATTCCCTCAATATAAATTCCAGGCTCCACCGTAATTACCATACCGGGCTTAATCACGGTTTCTTCTCTCGGTGAAAAATTTGGGCTTTCATGAATTTCAAGTCCAACCGAATGTCCCAGTGCATGTCCAAAATATTTACCATAGCCGGCATCTGTTATCACATCTCTTGCCATCGCATCAATCTGGCTTCCCTTCATTCCCGGACGGATTCCTAAAAGTGCCGTCTCCTGTGCTTTTAGCACCGTATCATAAATTTCACGCTGCTTCTCACTTGCACTGCCAATGACAACCGTTCTTGTCATATCCGAGCAGTACCCCTGATACAAACAGCCAAAATCCATCGTTAAGAAATCTCCGTTTTCCAGCTTTTTATCCGTTGGAATTGCATGCGGCATCGCCGAATGTTCTCCCGATGCGGCAATCGTATCAAAACTAAAACCTTCCGCACCTTCTTCTTTCATGTAAAATTCCAGCCATGCAGCAACCTGTTTTTCTGTCATGCCCTCATGAATTTTTGCAATTGTCTTAGTAAAAGCGCGGTCACCGATTGCCTCTGCCTGCCGTATCCTTTCCTGCTCTTTCTCTGTCTTTATCTGACGGAATTGATTCATTTTATTTTCTAATGAAATCAAGTCAGGAGACTTTCCCTCATTTTTCTGAAGCTGTTTTTCCAATTTGTGATAAAGGGATACTGTCATCACCTCATCTTCGATGCCAAGCCTTTTCACACTCTCTTCTTCCTTTAAATGAGCCAAGAGATTTAAAAAATATCCATCGCTTGTCCATGTCTCAATTTCATAACCCGGACACTCATTTTTTGCTGCGACCACATATCTGGAATCCGTGACAACCACTTTTTGCCGGCGGGAAAAATACACATACCCCTCCCCCGTAAAGCCGGCCACAAACCGCATATTCGCCGGTGAGGTAAGAAGAATTGCATCTACCTCGGTGGATTGAAATATTTTTTCTTCCATTTCTTTTCGCATCGTTTCTGCCTCTTTTCTTCGCGTTTTTTTGCGCGATATTCATGCAAAACAATTTTCTCCAGTTTGCGCTTTAATACAATCTGGATTTCTTCCTTTTCGTTAATCGGCTTTACCAAAAAATTTTTGAGTCCGATTCGTTTAGCACCAAAAATATCCGTAAATAACTGATCGCCTACAAAAATCGTGTTTTCCGGTCTTGTATTCATCAGTTCCATCGCATAAAAATAGCCTTTCTTTGCCGGCTTATGCGCGTTAAAAACCGTGTGAACACCAATTTTCTCATTAAACGAATGAACACGTTTCTTTTTATTATTGGAAATCAGACAGCACTCATATCCAATTTTTTTCAGACGGGAAAACAATCGTTTTGCCTGCTCCGTTGCCTCTTTTCCATGTTCAACAAGCGTATTGTCAATATCAAAGAGAATTCCCCGGTAACCTTCTTCATATAACTTTTCATAATCAATGGCATACGTTGACGACACCGTTGTATCCGGAAAAAAACGTTCAAACATAAGCGGGTATCCTTCCTTCCATCAAATTATTTTACAAGCGACTGCAAATGAATGATAAACTGTTCTGCCACACGGCCGGAATATCCACCATTTCTTATGCTCCATGCATTCGCCTGCATCAAAAGTTCTTCCTCTGACAAAGTAATCTCCGGATGCGCTTTGGCAAGACCAAGAATAATCGCATCGAAATCTTTTTTGCTTGGTTTGCTGAAATTGATGCTGACACCAAAACGAGCAACCAGAGAAAGTTTTTCCTGCATCGTATCCGAGCGGTGCAGTTCATCATTTGACATATCCGAGCGGTCGCTCCATGTCTCACGAATCAGGTGACGACGGTTTGATGTCGCATAAATCAGAACATTATCCGGACGTACTTCCATGCCGCCCTCAATGACCGCCTTCAAATATTTGTACTCAATCTCAAATTCCTCAAATGACAAATCATCCATGTATATAATGAATTTGTAATTGCGGTTTTTAATCGTCTCAATAATTGCGGACAAATCCTGAAACTGATGCTTGTAAACTTCAATTAACCGGAGTCCCTTTTCGTAATATTGATTCAAGATTGCCTTGATACATGTCGATTTTCCGGTTCCACTGTCGCCAAAAAGAAGACAGTTATTCGCACGGCGCCCCTCGACAAATGCCTCCGTATTTTCCACAAGCTGCTTTTTCTGAAGTTCATAGCCAATCAACTCATCTAACGTCACATCCGAAGTATGAGTAATTGGTGACAACACCATTTCATCCCCCGTGTGAACAACACGAAATGCCTTATTTAATCCAAACTTACCTACACCATACCGTTTATAAAAGGCGGTCACAATGCCAAAGAAATCCTCTCCGTTTTTCGCTTCACACAACTGAAAAGCCAAATCGCGGACTTTTTCACTGACACTTTTATTATAAGTATTTTCTGCCTTTGCCATGGAATGATAATGAGTCAATGTCTCAAAACATGCAACTCCTAATTTCTTTTCCATCGCAGAAAAATCATAATGGAACAAACGATAAAAATGCTCCATATCCTGTTTTACAATTTCATTCACCGTACCATCTTTGGAAGCCCCGACCGTCTCACAGAGAATACTAAATGGATTTTCTGTTGTTGCCAAAAGATAAGCAATGTAACACTGCCATAAATTGTTATCAAATCCATACGTCGTTGACAAATCAAGGAGCCTGTACACCTCATCGTAAATCGCACGAACCAGCTCTTCTCTGCTGTAGGAATCATCGTGCTCCATCTTTTCTACTAAACTGCCAAGTTTCATCAAAATACTGTCTTTTCCAAGCTGTCCATACATTACAAGCCCTGCTGTTTCTCGATACATCTACATCGCCTCCAAATCAATACACTGTATATTGTCCATATTTTTAGCCATAACAGACAATTCATTCGTAAATCCTTCTTTTGAAAAAAGGTAATAATAATCGGCTTCTTTGCCCGTCTGCTCAATGTCATGCAAAAGTTCTTCAAATTCTTTTGTCGTCATCGGCTCATTGCTCCATTTGCAGGTTCCCACAAGGAGTTTTCCCTCTTTTGTATTCGCAATCAGAGGAACAAAACCGGACTTTCCGTAAAGACTACCAAACCTTTCAAACTGCGCCGGCAGATGATGATACTGATTCATCAATTCCATAAATTCACGGCACACCTTCTGATAAGCTTTTCCTGCCAATTCATCCAAGCCGTTTTTAATATGAGCCTCATAAAATTCATCCGGGCTCTGCATACTAAAATCCGAAAAATTCGGATAAATTAACTGATACCAAAACTGTAAAAAGGAATCCGTAATACCATACAGCCCCTTCTGCACAGAATCCCGCTTTTCCGGCTCATAGGAAAAGATTTTTTCCGCCACATCAATCTGTATCAGATTTTTAATATAAACCGAAATTTTTGCTCTGGAAAATCCTGTTCTTGTAAACAAATAATTTAACTTTGGCTCATTTTCCGCAAGCACCGATAAGATAGTACTGTAAAAAGGAAGTTCACGCAGGGAAGTTTTCAAAAAACGCTGTGCCTCCGTATGAAGCACTCCCTTTTTGTCCACAATCAGCCGTACAATATTTTGTTTTACACTCTCTTTCGGATTCCAGTGTTCCAAATACCCCGGCACACCGCCTAAAATTCCATAAATCAAAATACAGTCTTTGGTTGTGCTTTCCGGAAAACGGTCTACCATCTCAACGAAAGTAAACTCTTTTAACTTGATTGGCAGACTCATATATTTTGCCAATTCTCCCATATCCGAAACCATATCGTTTTCCACCCATCCGATGGCAGAACTCACGAAAAGAACCATCACCTGTCCTTTCGGAAACTCGTCAAATTTCGTAAGAAAATCTGCAAAAAAAGTTTTGTACCCTTTCTGCATTAAATCAAATTCATCCACGACAAATACAATCCGTTCCTTTTCTGCCTTTTCTTTGACTGAAAAGAGTGCTTTTTCAAAATAACGATTCTGTTCTTTTTCAGACAACTCTCTCGCCTGATAATAGACATATGTTTTGTCCTGCACAAATTTTTTTACAAGCGTTGTTTTTCCAATCTGCTCCCTTCCATAGAGAACAACGATGGAATTACCGCCCTTTAAATAAGCCTGATTTAGCATTGCCAGTTCTTTTTCGCGGCCAATAAACACAACCATCACGCCCTTTCTTTTACATCTTGTCCGGTGCCTCAAATCCAAGCAAATCGATACAAGATTCCAAAACTTTTTGTACTAAGGAAAGAAGTTTGATGTAGGAAGCTTTTCTCTCCTCATCCTCTTCTAACAAAATTTTCGTCTCATGATAAAAATGGTTAAAACTTTCCGACAACTCATAAATATACTGGCAGATTTTATGTGGTGCCAATTCTTTATATGCCGTTTCCATCATATCCGCAAAGCGGCTGAGTGTCAGACAAACGCCCGTCTCACTCTCATTTGCCGGAGCTAAAAGTTTTGTATCATCATTCAGTACGCCCCCCTGCTCTTTATATTTTGCAAGGAGGGATTTAATTCTTACAATCGTATACAAAATATACGGTCCTGTATTTCCCTCAAAGGAAGCAAAACGCTCAATATCAAAAATATAATCTTTTGATGCCTGATTGGATAAATCACCATATTTCAAAGCAGCCAAACCGACTTTTGCAGAAATCTCTCTCGCTTCCTCTTCGCCATAATTACGATTTTCCATCATTTTTTTGTAAACTTCATCATTAATCTGCTCTCTGAGAGCCTGTAAGCGAAGCACACCACCATCTCTTGTCTTAAACGGTTTTCCGTCTTTTCCGTTCATGGTACCAAAACCGATGAAGTCAAGTTCTGTATCTGCTTTTGCAATCCCGGATTTTTTCGCCACACGGAATACCTGGGTAAAATGCAGCGACTGACGCTTATCCGCCAGGTAGATAATCTGATCCGGCTCAAACAGTTTTTCACGCTCCACAATCGTTGCCAAATCGGTTGTCGCATACAACGTCGCACCATTTGACTTTACAATAATACACGGCGGTATCTCTTTTTTATCCGTTTCTTCCGTAACGTCCACAACAAGAGCACCCTCGCTCTCATAAGCAAATCCGTCCTCTTTTAATTTTGAAACCATATCCGGAATATACTCCTGCACATCGCTTTCCTTTTTCCAAAGGTCAAAATGAACATCAAGTTTATCATAGTTTTTCTTTAAATCGGCAATGGAAACATTCAAAACATGCTCCCACAACGCACGGTATCCACGATTACCATCCTGCAAAAGAGCCGTTGCGCCCTGTGCTTCTTTCAGATAATCTTCATGCTCTTTGGAATAACCGCTGGCATACGGATAGATTTCCTCCAAATCCGAAATAGTAAATGGTGCTTCTTTCGGATATTCTCCTGTAAAGGACTCGTCAAAATAAGGTAAATCCGGCTGTCTTTTCTTTAATTCCGTAATAATCAAGCCAATCTGAAGTCCCCAGTCACCTAAGTGCACATCACCAATCACCTTATTTCCCATAAAACGGCAGATTCGTTTCACACTTTCACCGATTACTGCTGAGCGAAGATGTCCTACATGAAGCGGTTTTGCCACATTTGGTCCGCCGTAATCAATGACAATCGTTTTCGGTTTTTCAGAAACCTCTACGCCAAACCGGTCTTCCTTGTCCATCTGTTCTGCATTTGACGCTAACAATTCACCACTCACAATAATATTAATAAAACCAGGATTTACTGCCTCGATTTTCTCAAAAGCCACATCCTCTGACAATTTTTCCACCACATCATTGGCAATCTGAATCGGTGCCTTTTTGTATTCTTTGGCTGCTGCCATCGCACCGTTACACTGATACTGGCAAAGGTCCGGGCGGTTACTTACAGAAACCATCGCATACTTTTCATCGTACCCTGCTGCCACAAAGCCCTCTGTCATTTTTTCCTTTAAACAATCAATTATTTTCTTCATCATTTCCTCCATTTTGAATAAGAAAGGCACCGAAATCCATCCGGTGCCACGATTTCCTATTCTTATTTTAATTCTAAATTTAATTTTGTCAACCATTCAAAATAATTTTCAAACGTTTTTCGACAACAAAGTGGGTCATCAATCCGGATTCCCGGAACTTTTGTACCAATTACCGCAAATGCCATTGCCATCCGGTGGTCTTCGTATGTCTGAATGGCAATCGGATTTTCATCGGAGCACTTCGGTGTTCCGGGATGAATTACAAGACCATCCTCTGTCTCTTCACAAGAAATTCCTAATCTTGTCAGTTCATTAACGATTGCCTGCATACGATTGGATTCCTGCCTGCGGATATGTCCCACTCCGTGGATTGTCGTATCTCCTTTGGCAAAAACCGCCGTAGCAGCAAGTGTCATTGTCTGATCTGAGAAATCACTCATCACCACATCCACACCGTGAAGCACACCATCTTCCGGTCCTCTTAAACAAATTCCATCCGGCTCGTCAGTAACCGTACAGCCCATTTTTTCAAGCACCCATAAGAATTTTACATCTCCCTGCGAACTGTCAAAATGAACATGTGCTGCCTTTGCCACTCCTCCATTAATTGCCGCCATCGCATAAAAATAACATGCTGCTGACACATCCGGCTCAATCTGATATTCTCTTGCCGTATAATGCCCTGATGGCAGAATTTCATATTCATTTTCCGATTTCTGACGCATGGAAACACCAAACTCTTCCATCATTTTCATCGAAATTTTCACGTACGCTTTCGCATCGCGTTTGCCGGTTAGTACCACATCAAATCCTGTTTTTGAAAATACACCATTTAATAGGAGTGCCGATAGAAACTGACTGCTGGCATCAATATTTAACGATACCTTCTTTTTTTCGCTGCTTTCCTCTCGTCCAAGAATTTCAAATGGAAAACAATATTCATCTTCAAGAAATTGAAACTTCGCACCAAGGAACTCCAATGCTTCCAATAACGGACGCATCGGCCTCACCTGCATCTGCTTTGACGATGTCACATGATAATGCCCTCCGGACAACGCAAGCATTGCCGTCAAAAAACGTGCCGCCGTTCCGGCACTTCCGACATACACATCCGCCGTCTGCTTAGGAATCTGCGTACCGTGTCCCACAATCGTCACCCTTGCCTCTTTTTCATTTACGTCTATCTCATAGCCAAGTGTTTTTAACGCCTCCATAAACACACGGGAGTCATCACTAAATAAAACGCCTTTTAATACACTTTTCCCCTCTGACAGTGCAGCCAGCAAAAGCGCCCGGTTCGTAATACTTTTTGAGCCGGGCACTGTAACTTCGATTATTGGTTTTCCCACAAATGGTTTCATCTTATATTGATTCATCGTATCGTCCTCTCCTGCATTAACTCGCAAAACCAATATAACAAGAAAGCAGATTCAGGTCAAGCGTTTCGTAACACTTTGCCCTGCTCCATCTTGGAAACGGTATCACAGAGGGTTTCAATATCCTCAGCATTATGAGAAGAAAGCAAAATGGTTGTTCCCAGCGCTTTTTTCCCAAGCAGCAGTTTTCGCATCTGCAAAACACCCTCTGCATCCAATCCGTTAAACGGCTCATCTAAAACGAGAAGATTTGGCTCTTCCATAATAGCCTGTGCAATTCCAAGTCGCTGACGCATCCCAAGACTATATTTTTTTATGGGACGTCTAAGGTTTGGATTTAATCCCACCAATTCCATCGTGTGAATAATCTGCCCTCTGTCAATTTTCCCATTCAGTTCTGCTAAAACCTTTAAATTTTTGTACCCACTGTAATGCGGAATAAATCCCGGTGTCTCAATAATAACGCCTGTGTGGGGCGGAAAATCCACTTCTTTTCCTATCCTTTTATGGTCCACCCATATCGTTCCCTGTGATGGTCTGATAAATCCAAGAATACACTTCATAAGCATTGTTTTACCAGAGCCATTCCGCCCAATCAATCCATGAATTTTCCCTTTTTCAAAAGTCAGATTAATATCCGACAAAATAACCTGTTTTTTCATTGTCAAAGAAAGATTTTCTATCTCAATCATGCACTCCATTAACTGCCCCTCCTTAATCAATTTCGTGGTCAAAATTATAATTCATCTTTTTACATCTTATAAACGCCACAAATAAAATCACTGCCAATAATCCGATAAAATAATAAGCACTAAGTGACAACGGAAAAACCATTTCTCTATAGTAGCGCGTATAATGCACACCAAGAAGGCTATTAGCCATCGGAAATAAAAATTTAAAACGGGAACTTGTTGCACAAAAACAAATCCCAGCCGCAATCACCAAAAAGCCCGTGATAACTCCTGCCTTCTTCGCCCCTAAGGTGGCAAAAAGCAAAAGAATCATACTAAGCAAAAACAAATACAAAAAGACAAATAACAACCCGCAAAAAACAGCAAATGCCGGCGACATATGATAATAAATTTCCGGCGGAATACTAACACTTCCTGTATTTTGTGCATAGTCCGGAAACGAATAGGCAAACTCCGATACCACCGGACTCCATTTTGCCGAAAAACTTCCGCCCCACAAAACAGGAACCATCATTCCGACAAACACAATGAGCAGGTAACTAAGAATACTCATCTGTGCATACAAAATCTGTCCGAAAAACCAATTTCCTTTTCCCGCCCTCTGCACAACAAAAAGTGTATTTCCATCAATTCTTGGATAATCTGACATAATCGCGAGAAACACTGCCGGCACAAGAAGAATCATAAAATTGGAATTTAACAGGGCAACAAATGGCTCATACACATTGATTGGTTTTCCCATCATAGCCGCATTTTGCAGCAGAGGAACCGTAATAAACTGATAGGCAAAAACAAGTGCTGCCACAATCAGAATCATGCGTGGATCCATAATAAGTTTAATATACTCCATCTTTGCTATATGCCATATTTTACTGATTGAAAATTTACCATGTTCCACGCAAAAACCTCCTTTTTATCAAACAATAACATCCTATCATAAGCACCAATGCCGCAGCCACCATCCAAACACCTGCCGTTACCAGATATTGTTTCCATGGATAATAAAGGATGCCCGTCGTTTCCCAAATTGCTATATTCCGGTTTCGAAGAAGCAAATCATACAAATAAATCAAGATAAACGGCATGCATAAAATAATATATCGATTTTTCAATAACGCAGTGAAAAACAAAACCGGTATACACACCAAACATCCATAAAAGAAAAACCGGAGTCCTCTCATGAGAAGAAGTGGCACAATTTGTGAAAGAACCGGTGTCTTTCCCATAGAGGTAAAAATCACAAACAAAATTCCTTCATACAAAAAACGCCCAAGCACAGCAAGCAGGCCACTGGACAAAACAGCCTCCGCCATACTTCCCACAATATACTTTCGTACACCAATTCTTGCCTGACGAAATAAATAATTGTTCGTCATCTTTTCATTCCAAAACACATTTAAGAATGGAAAGATAACAAGAATTGGCATAAACATCGCCATAAAAATACTGATTGGATTTGTAATCAGACTTTCAAATGTAATATCATTTTCCAGAAAAATCTGTCTCATCTGTCCCTCAAAAAACAAATCCCAAAAGGAATATTCCTTTCCGCTTTCATTGGCATAGCACACAGCCGTAAAACTTAATGCCGTAACACATAGAACACAACACCAAAACACCTTATTCTTTAAAATACGTTCTACAAAACTTTTCATCCAATTCATCGCTACCCTCTCAATAATTCCTCACATAATCAACGGTTCCCGTCTTGCAGTCCACGAGAGCAAATTCTTCCTGATTTTCTTTCTCTGAAAATAACATCAGATAACAAGGACTTGTCGTATACTTTTCTCCTGCCTCATGCTCACTCTCTTTTCCGGCATCGCTGCACATCCGGTAACAAAGCGATATCTTTGAAATATGATAACCATGATAGGAAGGAAGTTCTTTGGAAACAAGTTTTAGTGCACTTTGCAGTGATAATACCGTTTTGATTTCTTTTTGCTTTTCTGCCTCGTACATTACACCCTCGTTTGACAAAAAACTATCTGCCCCCTTACAGGAACTAACTACAATCTGGTCATCGTAACAATCCGCATATTCAACCGACAAGGACTTCGTATCTGCACTCTCCATTAATTTCTTTTGAACTAATTCTTCCACCCCATGATATGTTTTGCGAAAACAAAAGCGTAAAATAACACTTCCATCTTCACCACTTTTGTAAACATCAACTTTACTTGGCCGGCTTTTTAGTACGTTTTTCGCCACCGTTTTCTCCCACTTTTCTTCTTCCTTTTTCACAAGTTCCACCGCCTGTTTCAGCGAAATTGTACCATCCTGCAACTGATATGTTTTATTTTCATACTTTCTATCCAGCCATACGGTTTCTAAAAGATTCTCTTCCTCTATTTCATCCGATTTTTCTGACTTCCGGTAATTGATGAACCCATTATTTCCAAGCAGCAGACGTTCGCCCGTCTCTGTATTTTCATACTCCGGTCCCGGCGGCGAACTATTCGGGTTCTTTTTATAATACTTTTTTTTGAATGTCTTTTTCGGTACATAGGATTCAAAAATTTGATTTTCTTTCTGTAATAAATCACCTGCCTGCAAAAGTTTCGCCTCATACATCTTATCCGGCACATCAAAAAAAGCACAATTTTTAATATCAAGATTTTCAAACGATGTTGACCGGATATCGGCAAGTTCCCGCCTTAATCCATCCATATTTACATACTGTAAATCATTTTTGTTTTCGCCTGCTGCCTCTTCCGGGCTTTGAATGTAATCGCAGCCAACACATAAAATAATGGCTAAGATAACAAATAAAATGTGTGTGTGTTTCAATGGTATCCTCCTCTTATTGTTCTTTATACAATCTCCCCATCACTAATTTCAATTACACGCCCGCACCGCGCAGCGACTTCCATATCATGTGTTACAATAATAACAGTTTTCCCGCCTTGATTCAACTTTTCAAACACGTCCATGATTTCCCCAGATGTCTTAGAATCCAGCGCACCGGTCGGTTCATCTGCAAGTAAAAACGCCGGATTATTTACAAGGGCACGAGCAATCGCCACACGCTGCTTTTGTCCACCGGAAAGCTGGCGAACCGGCTTTTTCGCCAACTCTGCAAGACCGACATTTTCCAATGCAGTCCTAATTTTTTCCCTTCGTACATCATTTCCTTTTACTTTTCCAAAAATCAAAGGAATCTGAACATTTTCCTCGATGGTGTATTCATCAATCAAAGCATAGTCCTGCATCACAATACCAATCTTTTGATTGCGGAATCTGGCACGCTCTTTTTCCTTCAAATCTCCTACCGACACCCCATCTACAAGATAACTTCCCTTATCGTAAGAATCAATTGCCGCCAAAATATGCAGTAACGTGGATTTTCCGGCACCGGACTTTCCGATAATAGCTACCATTTCTCCTTCCTCAATTGAAAGGTCAATTCCTTTCAAGGCACAAAATTCATTTGTCTTTCCTTTGTTGTATATCTTTACTAAATTTTTTATTTCAATCATAACATTACCCTCCACTTTATAAATCCGACTTTAATAACTCAACAGGATTTTTTTTCTTTAACATTCGTGATGCTACAAAGTAATATACTAAGCATACACAGACAACAACTAAAATCAATAACACCGTCGACCAAAAATCTAACTGAATATAAACATATTCACTTATTTTTGTCCTTTCTGCCAATATCAAAAACATCATGACAAACATTAATGAGATAACATTGGTTATAATAATCTGAATTAGCGAAAATAAGCTGTTTTTTCCCCACGGAAGTCCCAAAACTGAGAATACCGCATTCTCCCTCATATCCTCCGATAAGTTCAAGGTACAAACATTTATTACGCTGATTATCGTGATGCACAAAACACAAATAAAAACCGGCAGATACATCATAACGGTTTGCTGAAATTCATGGTTGCTATTCTTCATAAACCGCTCCAGCGGAGATAGCACGCAAACATCACTTGCACCATATCCTGCTATATTTTTCCGCAGTGTGTTTTCAATTTGCAAAAGTTCTTTTTCCGTAGTATCATCCTGCACGGCAATAATATATTTTTGATTGTATGTCATCGGAATATGATTTTTAATTGCCTGATTCTCCCTCATCAAAACCAACGCATATTCGGACTGCTGATAACTGTACGTTGAATACAAATCCCGGTAATCCGTCCGATACAACTGGCTCGAACCGATATTGGAGCCAATCACTGAAATACCTTCCTTTAATACTCCGCAAACCATTGCCTTGAAGGAATGTATTTCCCCATTTTCGTCGTAGTAGCCAAGGTTAATATGGCTGCCCGTTTTCCATCCGTACGGATTTTTAGAAACAACAATTTCAATTTCGTCATCACTTGATTCTTTTTTATCAAGCCAGTCCCCGCTTTCCAATTCCGGCTTAAAATCATTAATCAAAGAATCCGGATACGCCAAAAAATTAGAATATCCTTCATTTTTTGAAGAGACAACGTTTCCATAACCAAAACTCATAACCGAATCCACTTTATCCATACCTTTTGTAAGCGAATCTTTTGTATCACCATGACATCCGGAAGCCTCTACGACAAATCCCTTTTTCCCGTTCCAGTCTGCCACCGGACGATACCAGCGATATTCCTCACAAATAGTTGTTACTGTCACCAATAACACAATAAATAAAACAGTCAATTGCAAAATAATAAAACAATTTCTTTTTGTATGCCGAATGTAAGCACTTATAGCCAGTGAAACCATCACTTCTCCCCCTTTCGCATTTGTACTACCGTTTGTTTTGACATCTTTCCCGAAAGAAGGTAACCAATCAAAAGCACCACAAAAATGAAAATAGCACAAATCATAACATATTCTCTAATGCCATAAATCATAAACAGATAAGCAAACCAATTCTTTGCCAGTGGGTACACAAAAAAACGGAAAGTTAAAACTCCCACAACAAGGACAATTACCATATTTAGAAGAATTTCCGCAAAAAACATTCTCCTAGCGGTTCTTTTACTACATCCACACAAAGAATACACGGCTAACTGTATTCTTCTTTTTCGGAAAATATAACGATAAATCATATACATATTTCCACCTGCTAACAGAGCCAAAAGTACACTGATTCCAATCATAGAATACTCTTTTTTCCGGTCGGCATTATTCTGAATATAAAAATCATCACATTCGCCCCCAATTGCTTTTAGCTCCTGACAAAAATCGTCGTACTGAGAGCGTGTAGGAAGCATTGTTAATTCAACAGAAAAAGTATCATAATGAGCCTTTTTCGGAAATGAAAGATATGGCATCTCCATCTCGCCATCCCCATTTACATTATTGATTCCAATTATCTGATAATTTTCTCCATCCAAAGTGATAGTCTGCCCGATATCTTTTTTTATATTGGGACTGATAACTACTACTTTTTCAACCTTTTTGTAATGAACCGGCTGTGCCATTTCACCATCAAGGGAACCCTTTACATTTTCCAATACGCGGTCACTATAAGAGAAAACACCATCTTTGTACTGAACTCTGTCCTGATAACTTATATCACTTCCCTTAACAGACGCATCAATATATATGTAATCAATGGAAAAATCATAGTCATCTGTCAGCGTTTTTATCACCTTTGTCAACTGTTCTCTTGTAACAGTGCTTTTTCTAAAGGATGCATTCAAAAATTTCGTATCTACATTTGCTGATAATTCATACAAATTATTTTGAAAAACACCAAACACAAAAAGAATGCAAACCAATGACACAATCTGCGACACCATCAATATGGCAAACAACCCTTTTTGCTTCTTCAGAAAAGAAATCCAATTTTGTAATACCATTTCTTATCCCTCCCTTTTATTTGCTGTATTTATACCTAAGTTTATTTTTTTTCGCATATTTTTCCGCATAAGAACCTTTTTTAACATACAATGTTACCGTATCTTTCGAATAACGAAATTCACCTTTTTCTATCTTTGTTACACTGGAAGGAATGACAACTTTCTCCAGTTTTGAACACTGTGCAAAACCACCTCCGATAGTTTCAATTCCATTCTCAATGGTTACATTTTTTAGCGTTGTTACATCATCATTATAAAAACTAATATCAAATCTATTAATTTTCTTTCCATCATATTTAGCCGGAATCACTAAATCACTTCTCTTCCCAAAGTCGTTAAAGGTATTAATATCCAAAATATTCTTTTTATTAACATTTATAACGTTCCATGTTTCCTGCTTACTCGTCTTCACAATACCAGATGTTTCATCATCCGGATTCGGCGATTCCTGTACACGGCTGGCCGTTGGTGAAATAACATCCCCCTGCTTTTCTTCCTTCGGCAGTAAAAAATATAAACCACCCATAATAATAAAAAATACAATTACTGCCAAGATAAATACTTTTGATTTTGTCATTTATGATGCCTCCCTTTTATTACCGAATAATTCAAAACTCGAATTGTTCGGTAATTAATAACTAATTATATTTGTCTCTTTTAATTGCTCCTATTAATAATAACGTTCCAAGGAGCAAAAATCTGACAAATATTTTTCACATTCAATTTTCACGTTCCCATTTTTAAATATCTTTTC
>UMDR01041642.1_pt1 | contig 91183 bp, 85 predicted proteins | sample 1964541 | NCBI WGS metagenome assembly UMDR01 (sample SAMEA4835999, study PRJEB28245) | human gut metagenome | biome: gut microbiome; material: fecal sample | place: Denmark | collected 2008 | reverse complement strand
TATTTTATTTTGTAATCTTATTGACATTTAAATGTTTTTATGATACTATTTATTTACATTTCAAGATATCACTTTTTCAAATTAATCATCAGATGCATCTTGTGAACCAACAGAAAGCATATATGCCGGCCACTATAAACAATGCTGCAGCCCCACCCCTGCGGATTGCCTTATCTGCCCCATTGCGGCAGCCATCAATTTGCTGCAATCCTTCACAGAAACCTGGCCTTCATCGTAGATAAAAGGAGAATTTGCATATGAACAACAAATTAGCAATGTATTTTCCCATGCTGAGAACAAGAGAAGAGGCGTTGTCCGAAATAGCAGGCAGAAACGATCTGCAGAATCTCTTCGCATCATGGAAAAACGAACAGCAGGAGGAATTCCTGGACTTTATTACCGGCGCGCGCGGCGCAAAAATTCTGTACGATTTCATGTTCAAAGAAATTATGAATCCGGAAAGCACCCCGGAACGGCTTGAGGATCTTCTCTCCTGTCTTCTGGAACAGAAAATCAAAATCCTGCGCGTACTGCCGAATGATACCACACGCATAGCGGATGAATCATCCCTTCTGGTCACGGATATTGTGGCGGAGCTGGAAGACGGCAGTATCGCCAACATCGAAGTGCAGAAAATCGGCTATGCCTTCCCCGGCGAGCGCAGCGCCTGCTACTCGGCAGATCTGCTGCTGCGCCAGTACAAGCGCGTGCGCAGCCAGAAGCAGAAAACCTTCAGCTACCGGGATATCCGGGATGTTTTCACGATTGTCTTTTTTGAAAAAAGCCCGGCTGAATTTCACCGGTACCCCGATATTTTCCTGCATCGCTTTGCCCAGAGATCCGATACCGGATTAAAGCTCAACCTGCTGCAGCAATACTTGTTTATTCCGCTTGACATCTTCCGGAAAATCCATCAAAATAAAGATATACAAAGCAACCTGGAAGCATGGCTTGTATTTCTGAGCATGGATGATCCCGAAGAAATCAGCAGGCTCCTGGAAACCTGCCCGGAATTTAAGCCGCTGTATGAGCACATCTACGATATGTGCCGGAATATGGAGGATATTATGGGACTTTTTTCTGAAGAGCTTCGCGAGCTTGACCGCAACACCGTGCAGTATATGATCGACGAAATGCAGGAAGACATCGACCGGAAACAGGCGTTGCTTGAGCTGAAAAAAGTACAGCTTGAACAACAAAATCAGCAACTCGAGCAGAGTAAGCAGCAGATCGAAGAAAAAGACCGGCAGATTGCAGAACTTACAAAATTGCTGCAAAGCCAATAGTTTATTCTTTGAAGCACAACACCTCCGTCCATTTTCCAGACGGAGGTGTTTTCTGCGATTATTTTTATAATTATTTCTTATGATGGATTTCTCAGCATTTTCCTTCTCTCACGATAATCGGGCAGCTCCTTTTCCACGATCGCCCAGAACCGCTCAGAGTGATTCATTTCTTTTCGATGCGCAAGCTCATGTACGACAACATAATCCAGCGCTTCCGGCGGCATACGCATCAGTTTCCAGTTGAAATTTAAGTTTCCCTTGCTGCTGCAGCTTCCCCAGCGCGTTTTCTGTTCGCGGATGGTGATCCTCCCGTAGGTAACGTCCATGCGCTGTGCAAAGTATGCTACCCGCTGCGGGATATACCGTCTTGCCGCCTCCATCCCTTCCCGGCGCTCCTGATCCGTGATTACAGGACGCCGGCTGTTTTTCCACGCAAGGTCCTGCTTTTTCAAAATCCAGCTCTCATGCTTCTGCACGAACTCCTGTATCTGCTGTTTCGTCATCCGCAGCGGCGCCCGCACCACGACCTGTCCATCCGCTTTCACCTGGAGGCACATGGTTTTCCGGCGCGAGCGGATGATCGTATATTCTATCATTTTCAACAAACCCTTTCTAAGCAGGCAGTCACCTACAGAACCTGCCACCGGCAGCTTCCTCCGGATGCTTGGCAACTAAAAAACATCCACCGTACATTTTTGTCGTATGCCTGGCAACCTAAAGCTCGATCTGCAGTTCCACCGGGCAATGGTCAGAACCCATAATTTCCGTATGGATTTTGGCGTCGATCAGCTTATCCTTCAGGCACTCAGAAACACAGAAATAGTCGATCCGCCACCCCGCATTCTTCTCCCTCGCGCGGAACCGGTATGACCACCAGGAATAAATCCCCTCCTGTTCCGGATAAAAGTAACGGTAAGTGTCAATAAAGCCGCTCTCCACCACCTTACTGAATTTCTCACGCTCTTCATCCGTAAAGCCCGCATTCTTACGGTTTGTCTTTGGATTTTTCAAATCAATTTCCTTATGCGCTACATTCAGATCACCGCAGAAAATCACCGGCTTACTTTGCTCCAGCCCCTTCAGATACGCAAGAAACGCATCCTCCCACTCCATGCGGTAGGGCAGGCGCGCCAGCTCGTTCTGCGAGTTGGGCGTGTAAACTGTCACAAGATAATAAGTGGCAAACTCCAGCGTGATCACACGTCCCTCCTGGTCGTGCTCTTCGATGCCTATGCCGTATGTCACCGAAAGCGGCTCTTCCTTTGAGAATACCGCCGTGCCGGAATAGCCTTTTTTCTTCGCATAATTCCAGTACTGATGATACCCTTCCAGAGGAAGCTCAATCTGTCCTTCCTGCAGCTTGCTCTCCTGTATGCAGAAAATATCTGCATCTGCCTCTTTAAAATACTCTAAAAAACCCTTCTGCACGCAGGCGCGCAGCCCGTTGACATTCCAGGAAATCATTTTCTTCATATGCATTAACCTCTTCCTATCGTGATAGGTTCATTATACATGCATCACGACTTAAACGCAACGGAAAGCTGCCCGCACAATTTCCGCAGCATATATGCTGTCATTTCCACAAAAAGGCTTTCACTATCTCCATAACCTCCTTCTGGTAAAACAGGTCCGAGCCGTGCGGCGCGTCTTCTATGCGATAAAAGTCCGCCGCATGTCCCGTCTGAATCAGCTTTTCATAAAAGCCTTCACTCTGTTCAATCGGCACCAGGGTATCCGCCGTTCCATGAAAAATCAGAAATTCCGGCAGGGCTTTTCCCTCCTCTACGTAATTTACCGCACTTGCCAGTTTTCCCGTCCTTTCAAAATCCCAGTCCACGAAATCCTCAATAATCCTTGCATTCTCTCCGGTTTTATCTATGGGATCATGCAGCATATCGGTCAGTCCGTAAAAATCCACGACCTTCTGAACGGAACTGCTGTATTCCAGAAAGTCTCCCACCTCATACTCAGCAATCTCCCCGGTGACGCCGACCAGAGCGGAAAGAGTGCCGCCCGCCGACTCGCCCATCACCGCTACGCGCTCCGGATCGATACAGTACTGGTCACTATGAGAACGCAGATAGCGTATTGCCGCCTTGATGTCTGTCAGGGGTCCCGGAAACGGGCATTCATGGCTTGTCCGGTATTCTGCGCTGGCGATCACATATCCTGACATAGCAAGAGCAGTTAGCTGCGGAATCCAGACGTTTCGGTCCATAACGCGGAACGCGCCTCCACACAGCCATACGATCAGCGGCAGCTTTCTGTGCCCCTCCTTATGCTTCGGCAGAAGAATGCTCAGACGCAGCGGCCGCTGTGTCTCTCCATACCAAAACGGAACATGGGTATACGTAATGTCATCAATCAATGCATATGCTTCCTGCTCACATACAACTTTTATCATTTTCTCCATAGTTATCTCCCGGCTTTCGCCTTATTCATCTCTGCTCTTTAAATTCCCCTACGGTTACGCCCGTATATTGCTTAAACACCCGGCAGAAATATCCCACGCTCCGGAATCCGCATTTATCAGACAGAGTTTTCAGCGGATAATCGTATTTGCGGATCATCTCCTTTGCCGCCTCCATCCTTACCCGTGTCAGATAGGTGGAATAATTCTCTCCCATTTTTTCTTTAAACAGCCTGCTCATATAATAAATACTGACATTACAGTGTCTGCTGACGTCATTCAGGGATAAATCCTCCTGATAATTGTCATCAATATATTTTCGCGCCTGTTCGATTACAATACCGGTATGGCTGCCGACATTCATTTCCCGCGACAAATTCTGACAATACTCGGTCAGCCACCGCTTCAGGCTGTCCGTATCGCCTATGTTCATGCACTCCCGGCACAGGCGGCTGATGTGAAAACGGTGATCCTGATTTTCCGAAAAATAGGGATCCACACTATGCAGAATCTGCACCATCATCTCCAGAATATGGCTGCTGCATTCTTCCGGCGGTTTCTTATGCAGCACAAAGAAAATCTGATCAATCATTTTCTTCTGTTTTTCCATGTCCTCATCCCGGATAGCCGCAAGCAGTTGTTTCTGTTCCTTCTGCAAAATATGCCAGTCCTGCTCCTTCCTGTCAAACAGGTCATTATAATGGCGGATTGCCATGTTCGTCTTCGTATCATGCAGGGCGCTGATGCTTTCCCGGTAAGAAAGATGCATCTGTTCCAGCGACTCCTGTACGGATCCGATTCCCGCAATAACTTCCACCGTCTCAGGGAGCTGTATCCGGTCCAGAATAATATGAACAAGATTAATGCTGTCTACACGGTTCTGGTATTCCGCTCCCGGCCGTTCCACAGGAATAAACGCCGTAATTTTGTCCCGCTGAACCTGCGCCAGCGAATGTTCTACCAGCTCCGAAAGCCCGGTGCTCAGTTTTTTCGCCACCGATTTTTTTAATGCAAGCTGGTCCAGGGAATCCTCCGGGCTCATCTGGCCCTTTCTGCGGTCGCGTATGCGGAACGTTACAATATAACCAGTCTCTGTGGATATCTCCAGAGCATTCAGATATACCTTCAGCCTGGCAAAATCACCGCTGCCCGTACAAAAGCTATTAAGCAGCTCCTCATCCATCAGCGGTCGGATCTGCCCGATAATTTTCTTCAGCCTCTCACTGTTTACCGATTTCCTGCGCGCCGCTTCGATATCCTCCACGCACCGCTCTATGGTCGCCATCAGCTTATCCCGCCTTGTCGGCTTCAGAAGATAATCAAACGCATGATAGCGCAGCGACATCTGCGCATAATCAAAATTACTGTAAGCCGTAAAAATGATAACCCGGGTGTTTTCCAGTTCCTTTTGCGCCATCTGAAGCACCTCCAGCCCGGATAGTCCCGGCATCTCAATATCCACGACCGCAATATCGTACCGGTTCTTTTTTAGCATCTGGAGAAGCTGGACTCCATTTTCTGCCTCTCCGGTTACCTCTATAGATGCGATATTATTTTCCAGCATCATTTTCAGCGCGTTGCGCTCAATCGCTTCATCGTCCGCTATCAATACCTGATACATCTTCCATCGCCTCACTTCCCCAAAATGGAATTTCTATCTGAATTTTCGTAAACTGTCCCTGCTCCGAGTCGATATAAATATCTACGTCATTGTTAAAAAACAGGCGAAGACGTTTAAATACGTTCGAAAGCCCAATAGAACCATCATCCTGCTGCTGAGAGGATTCCGCTGCCTTACTTCTCACCTCCTTTAGCGTATCATCCGTCATGCCGATTCCATTATCCAATACCGTCATGCGAACCCGCCCCGTCTCTGTTTTCCTAACATCCACGCTGATGAACGCTCCCGTCGTGTACATACCTACCCCATGAATAATCGCATTCTCCACCAGCGGCTGCAAAATAAGGCATGGTATTTTCGTCCCGGTCACAGCCTGATCCGCAGTAATGCTAAAATCCATGCGGTCCCCAAAACGGATCTTCTGGATCGTCGTGTAATCCTGCACATTCTCCAACTCCTTCTGAATAGTGACAGTTTTTCCGAAATTATCCAGATTATAGCGAAGAAACTCGCCAAAGGATTCCAGCATTTCCGAGGTCTGCTCCGCATCCTCCATATATGCCATTTTCGAGATCAGGTTAATGGAATTAAACAGAAAATGCGGATTGATTCTCGCCTGAAGATTTTTCAGTTGGGCATCCTTCATCCATTTTTCATTTTCAACAGCCTTTAATTTTTCCATCGTAAGCTGTTTTTCCATCTCTGCCTTTTCTAATAATTGCCGGTACTGTTCCCCGATCCTCATTTGCATTCTGTAAATACTGTTATTGAGCAAGTCAATTTCATTTTTTTGTTTTACCGGAGATGTAGTCGGCTCGATCTGTCCCTCCTCCGTCAGGAATAATTCTGTTTTGCTGTACAAATTGTTTATTGGGCGGACGATTACCCTGTTCAGAAGCGCAAGAAGCAGCGCGGCCACAGAAATTATAATAACGGTTGTTGCCGCCTTGATCACGCTGCTGAGCAGCTCATATTTTTCAAGCTGCTCCCGGCTGATTACATAGCTCTCCTGAATATCGCGGTAAACCCAGTTCATTTTCTCCTGACTGAATTCATAGGTCTGCTCGCAGATTTTATAGTTTCTTGTCGTCTCGCTATAATTTCCGGTCTTCAGGGATTCCATCAGAGTCTCGCAGTCCTGTATATAAGTTTCAATCGTGCATTTCAGGTCTATGCTGCTGCGGTTATAGCTGCGCTCATTCATATAACCCGCAAGAATTTCCGAGGAACGGATAAGCCTTTCCCGGGAATCGGCGAATTCTGCTTCATCATCCAGCTTATTCTCCGTCGAAAACTTCACCCATTCTCTGACCTTCTGCATTTCAACGCTGATATCATTAAAGCAGGTGCTGATCGTCATCAGATTCTGATTTTCGCTGTCCGCATGATGGCGCAGCCCGTCCTGCACACAAAAAAGGAACAGAAGCCCCGCAAAAACGCTTCCAACCAGGCATGCCACCTGTCTGAATATAAAAACCCTCTGTCTTTTCCGCATACCTCTGCCCCCATTCTTCCATGCTCCTTTGGCGCCTGTTCTATTCCATGGACGCTGTCGCCAGCTTCATGATCTTCTCCTGCGTACACTCCTCCTGCTTCAGAATCCCACTGACTCTCCCTTCATTCAGTATCATCACGCGATCCGACATGGAAAGCAGCTCGGGAAGCTCTGACGATATCATCACAATGGCAATGCCCTGCCTTGCCAGATCCACCATTATTTTATATATCTCATACTTCGCGCCCACGTCAATACCACGTGTCGGCTCATCCATAATCAGAACCTTTGGTCGTCTCATCAGCCATTTACTCAATACCACCTTCTGCTGATTTCCGCCTGAAAGCTGCTGAAGCTTCGTATCCATATCCGGCGCTTTTATGGAAATCTCTTTAAAATATCTGCCTGCCTGCTCTTTTTCTTCCTTTCCCTTCATAAAACCATTTTTTGATAATTTTTGCAAAGAGGCAAGGGCAATATTTTCCCGGATGCTTAAACATCCCACGATCCCATCGGTTTTCCTGTCCTCGGTCACCAGCGCAATTCCCGCCCGGATGGCGTCTGAACAGGACCGGATCTTCAGCGGCTTTCCTTCCATCAGGATTTCTCCCGTCTCCGGGATAATCTTGCGGAAGATTGCATTTACCAGTTCGCTTCGTCCGGCTCCCACAAGACCGCCGATTCCCAGAATCTCGCCGCCGCGCACGGAAAACGAGACATCCTGAACGATTTTTTTATTCGCTGCATAGGGATGCGGCACCGTCATATGCTTCACTTCCAGAACAACCTTTCCTATTTCCGCCTTTTCCTTCGGATAGTAAGAGTCTATTTTCCGCCCCACCATATCGGTTACGATTTTCTCCTCCGTCGCATCCGCCATCATTGTGGTGGAAATTGTCTTTCCATCCCGCATAACCACAACCCGGTCCGCATTCGCAAATATCTCCGTCAGCTTATGCGTAATTAAAATACACGCAATTCCCTTTTCCTTCAGGCTGTGAAGAATTTTAAACAGCCGTTCCGACTCAGTCAGGGTCAGGGGCGATGTCGGCTCATCCAGTACAAGGATTTTAGGATTCTTGGTAAGCGCCCTGGCAATCGCCACAAGCTGCTGCTGGCTGGTACCCAGATTCCTCAGGTGCTCTTCCGGCGTCACATCCAGCCCTACCATCTCAATGTACCGGACAGCATTTTCATTCATTTTTTTCCAGTCAATAAGGCCCTTCTTTTTCGGCCATCTGCCAAGATAAATATTTTCCGCCACCGTCTCGTCAAGATGCATACTGATTTCCTGATAAATCATGGCGATGCCCGCTTTTTCCGATTTCTCTGTATCTGTAAAATGGCAGAGCTGACCATCCACCAGAATTTTCCCCTCATAGGTTGATTCCGGCCAGGAACCGCTGAGAACCTTCATCAGTGTCGACTTTCCTGCGCCATTCTCACCGCACAGCGCCAGGATCTCACCGGAATATGCCTGAAAACTTACGTCATCCAATGCCAGCACACCCGGGAAACGCTTTGTAATATGCTGCATTTCCAGAATTGCTCTTTTTTCCATGAAAATCACCCCTTATCCGCCGATGCTTTAGAGCGCCGGTAGGTATCGACGCCAACTGCAAAGATAATAATTGCCCCAACTACAATTTTCTGCCAGTAGGCATCTACGCGAAGCATGGTCATCGATACGGTCAGGGTTTCCATAATCGCCACGCCGATCAGGGTCCCCACGATCGAACCGGAGCCTCCATACATACTGGTTCCCCCGATTACTACGGCGGAAATAACCGTCATTTCCCAGCCGTTTCCGGCATTTGCCTGAGCGGACGAAAGACGGGACGCGGTCAGAATACCCGCCATGCCTGCCGTCACGGCAGAAATAATATAGGTAATAACAGTAATCTTATCAATATGGATACCCGAAAGACGCGCTGTCTCCGCATTTCCGCCCACCGCCATAATCGAGCGCCCGAACACGGTATATTTTAAAACCACCGATGCGATTACCATTGCCGCGAACGCTATATAGACAGAATAAGGAATAGAAAATAATGTGCCCTGTCCCAGTTGGTTAAAGCTATCCGGGAATCCGCCAAATGGTACTCCTTTCGAAATAACGTTAATGGCTCCACGTCCAATATACATGGTACCAAGCGTTACAATCAATGCCGGAATTTTAAATTTGGATATAATTACGCCATTGACCACTCCGATCAGTGCCGCAACCAGCAGCCCCGCCAGAATGGAAACGACCACCGGAAGCTGATAACGATCCATGCACATACCGGTAATCAGGCTGGCAAGACCCATGGTAGAACCGATGGACATTTCCATCTGACCGCTGATCAGCACGAAGGTAACTCCAATAGCGCCCAGCAGCGTAATCGATATAGAACGCAGCAGATTAATTACATTATTCATGCTGAAGAACGCATGATTCACAACCCCTGTTACAATGCAGATGAGAAGCCACGGAATAAAAATACCCATTTCCTTGCTGGAAATGATTTTCCTGAAAATTGATTTCTGTTTCATAAAATCCTCCCTTTAAAAGTGCAACTGCCGCAGCTATTCTGCGGCAGTTATTTTGTCATCGTTATTCCTTGTAGCTGTCTACATTATCTGCAGTTACCATGGTAACGCCCGTATCGATAACCTGCTCTTCCGGTCCGTTTCCTTCGATCGTCTGTACCAACAGCTCGACACCAAGATAGCCCATCTCATACGGCTTCTGAACAGTCGTCGCGTCTACGACACCCTCGCGGATATAATTCAGAGTATCCTCCATATCATCGAATCCGATAATGCAGTACTGATCTGTGATCCCCATTTCTTCTGCCACCTTGCCTGCCGCCTGTGCATCCGTAGAACTGGTTCCGAAAATAGCCGTCATTTCCGGATAGGTCTGCATCATCGCCTGGGCTTTCTGCGTTCCGATCAGCAGATCCGCGTTTGTGTCTTCCGTTACAATTATTTCCATATCCGGATATTCTTCCAGCGCAGCTTTAAATCCTTCCACGCGCGATACCATATTGGATGCATTGATGCCGCCCATAAGAATGCCTACCTTTGCTTTACCGCCTGTCATCTCTGCCATGGTCTGGCCTGCCTGGAATCCGGCGTCATAATTGGAGGTTCCCGCATAATAGGAACGCGCAGAATCCGGCGCATCCGTATCAATGCAGACAACCGGAATTCCCGCGTCAACGGCTCTCTGAATTGCCGGTCCTAATGCTGTCGGGTCAAGCGCCATTGTTATAATGCCATCTACCTGCGCTGCCACTGCCGCGTCAATCTGCTTTACCATTTCGTCCACATTAATTTCTGTCGGTCCCACGGTCTGCGTATCCGTCCCATATTTCGCATCTGCAGCCGCCATGCCTTCTTCTGCGATAGACCAGTATTCCAACCCAACAATGGGATTAACCCAGGTGAAGCGATAGCCTCTGGCTTCTTCCGTTTCCGCTTCCTCTGCAAATGCGCTCGTACATGTGCCCGCTGCAAGCCCTGCTGTCATTCCAAGAACCAGCATAGCATTTATTATCTTCTTATTCATACTGTACCTCCCGTCCTAAATAATATTTTATCGTACCCTGTAAAATCCTGTCGTTCATTCTGCGTTCAAAAGCTTTTGATATTTGTATTATACCACCACTGTCCCGCTCTTTTATATTAGAAGATTTTGCTGTCCATTATAATATCTTGCCCTGGTTTTACATCTGTTTGACCGGTAAGCATAGCAAAAATTTGACGAAGTCATTACCATCCACAGCCGATAGCCTGTCGTTTACACGCAAAAAAAGCACCGCCCCCGCAGCTCCAAGTCTGCAAAAGCGATACTTTCAGTGCGCGATCAGGGGCTCGAACCCTGGACACCCTGATTAAGAGTCAGGTGCTCTACCAACTGAGCTAATCGCGCTTTTATTATTTTCTTCGGTACCCCACCGAACGAAAAGTATTATATTATATTTTTCTTGCAAATGCAAGCACTTTTTTATATTTTTTTAAGATTTTTTTATTTAAAAAATCTTCTTTATCTTAAAAATAATAATGCAGGCTATTACCACTATGACACTTAATATAATGACCCCATGATATCCGTTTTCCAGCTCCGGCATGTTCTGGAAGTTCATTCCGTACCAGCCCGTAATCAGGGTAAGCGGGAAAAAAACGGTTGAAATAACGGTCAGGAACTGCATGTTGCTGTTCTGTCGGGCGTCCACCTTTGACTGATAGGCATCGTTCACCTGTCCCGCGTATTCCAGCAGATGAGAGGTTTTATTCATCAGCCGCTCCGCCCGGTCCGATATTGTGCCAAAATATTTTAGCTGCTTTTTGGCAAAATAGCGGTTTTCATTTTCCTCCAGCGCCTTTCCGACATCCATGATTTCATCATAATAGCCTCTTAATATAAGAAGCTCGCGGCGCAGCTTCATAATACTTGACTGAAAGTTTTCCGCGCGGTCCCGCTGGACAGCTTCCTCCAGCTCCATCAGCCTCTTTTCAAACAAAGCAAGCTGCTCCTGGTCCCGGTTCAGAAATTCCGCCATGAAATGAAACAGAAACATTTCCTTTGTCATGTTTTCGCTGCCTTTTCTCTGCCGGATTCTTTCTGTCATCCTCTCTGAAAAGCCCTCATCATCCACCAGAACGATTTTATCCCGCGTGATAAAGAACAGAATGCAGTATCTGGGTCCCTGCACATCAAGAAACCGTGGAATGCAGAAGGAACCCGTCAGACAATTCTGCTGCGTCTCCAGCTTGCAAAAACCGATTTTCTTTAAATCTATCTCGCCCTCATACAGAATCCCGCTTTTTTCCAGCTCCCTGGGCGCGCCTGCGGAATCCGTAATGACCGGCTCAAACGACACATCCTTTTCTATCACTTTTTGATTTCCTTCTCCGTCTTTTCCGCATTGCTGTAAGCCATTGCATAAAACAGCTCCTGGGAATCCAGCTTCACATCGCCCAGGTTCCGGTTCACATAGATTCCTTTTGATGTGAGACATTTTCCCTTTTCATCGTCATGCATCATGGTCTCAAACATCCATCCGAGGTGGTCCTTCAGCTTCTCATCGAGCACCGGCGCGGCAACCTCCACCCTGCGGACAGTGTTGCGCGTCATAAAATCAGCGGAGGCAATATACACCTTCTCCCGTTCCTTTGTCCCGAACCGGTAAATTCTGGAGTGCTCCAGATAGCGCCCCACAATGCTTACCACCTTTATGTTTTCCGTGTAGCCCTTCACGCCCGGTATCAGACAGCAGATTCCTCTGACTATCATTTCAATTTTTACACCCGCCTGGGACGCCTCCACCAATTTGTCAATAATCACCTTGTCTGTCAGAGAGTTGATTTTTATTCCGATGTAGCCGTCCTCCCCGTTTTTCACATGCGCGATTTCCTCCTCTATCATATCGAGCACCCGGTTCTGCAGGCACTTCGGCGCCACCAGAAGAAGCCGGGTCTCCTCCACCGTCTCTCCTCTCAGCAGAGCCGCGAAAACCTCCGCGGATTCCTTTCCGATATCCTGATTTCCCGTAATCAGCGAGAGGTCCGTATACAGCGCCGATGTTTTCTCGTTGTAGTTTCCAGTTCCCACCTGCGTGATGTAGGATACGCCCTCCTCTGTTTTTCTGGAAATCAGGCAGAGCTTGGAGTGCACCTTGTAGCCGTTCAATCCGTAAATCACCCGGCAGCCGGCCTCCTCCAGCCTTCTGGAATATTCAATATTGCTCTCTTCGTCAAACCGCGCCCTGAGCTCCACCAGAACGACCACTTCTTTGCCGTTTTCCGCAGCTTCCACCAGCGCGTCCACAACCTGGCTCTTGTCCGCCAGACGATATAGCGTCATCTTTACAGATACCACCGTTTCATCCTTCGCCGCCTCATAAAGCAGCTTAATAAACGGTCTGATGCTTTCAAACGGATAGGATAACAGCACATCCTTTTCCATAATCTGCGGAATCAGCGGCTCCTTGTCATCCAGTTGCTGCGTCATTCTCGGAGTGCGTCTCTGATAGAAGATATCCTCCTGCCCGGTATTTTTCAGATAGCTCTGAATCGCCGACACAAACGACATATCCAGCGGAACCTCCGATAAAAATACGTGCTCTTTGTCCACATGGATATCCCTGCATAAGGAGCTGATCATTTTTTTGTTGAGCTCCCTAGAAAGCTCCATCCGCACCGGATTCATCCGCTTTCTCTGCTTGATGAGGTTTTCCATCGCCTTCCGGTATTCCATATCCTCGTCGTAAACGGTCTCCGTGTCGATATCTGCATTTCTGGTAACGCGGATCAATGATTTTTCTTTCACTTCATAATTTTTAAACAGCTTGGGCAGGAAATGAAGAATCAGCTCCTCCGAAAGCATAAAGGTCCCTTTTCTGGTCGGGATATCTATCAGACGCTTAAAAACGTTGTTGCTGCAAGGGATAATCGCCGTTCTTGACTTTCCTCCCTTCGTTACCAGCAGCGCCGCCGCATAAATATCTTTATTTTTTAAAAAGGGGAACGGCTGCTGCTTGCTTACGATATTCGCGGACAGATACGGCGCAATTTCATTGTCAAAATAAGCTTCCAGAAGCCTGCCCTCCTCCGCCGACAATTTATTAAAGTTTATCAGACGCACACCCTTTGGCTCCAGCTCTCCCATCAGCTGCTCGTAAATCACCGCTTTTTTGCGGTCCAGCTCTCTGGTGACTTTCAAAATTGCCTTCACCTGCTCCTCGCTGGTCATATTGGTCTTGTTTTCCCGCACGACCTCCGAGGATTCCATCTGGTCCATGAGCGTGCCAACTCTTACCCCGTAAAATTCATCCAGATTTGACTGATAGATGGCTGCAAAGGTCAGACGTTCCGCAAGCGGCACCTCCGGATTTCCGGCTTCGTTCAATACTCTTTCATTAAATTTCAGCCACGATAATTCCCGGTTCATCATGTATGGTATGTTTGTCGTTTTTGCCGCTTTTTCCGTTTTTTTGTCTGTTTTCTTCATCTGAATTTTCCTCTCCTTATAAGCTTTTTCCGCTGTAGAACAGATTGCTTATAAGAATCATACTCATTTTATGTCAAATCCAGGAGAACTCTGTCTTAAATCTGTGTAAAAAATGATGGTATGTCAAAATATGCCCTACTCCTTCATCTGAACGGACAGGAGCCTTTTTTCACAGCCCCTTTATTTTTACATATAATCAGCGCGGTGGCAGGATTTTCTTCCCGGTCTGCGCAATGTCATTGTATCTGCCAGCTTCAGTCTATGCTCCGCTACCATTTTTTCCGCAACATCCAGAGCCTCCGGATTCCAGACTTTTTCCGGCTGATGCGCATCTGCGCCAAATATAACAGTATTACCCACTTCTCCGGCGATTTTCCAAAATTTAACGTTCGGATAATGACGTTTTTCCCAGATACCAAGAAAATTAATCTCGAGAGGGATCTCCAGCGCTTTCGCATGAATGCACAAATCACGTATGTATTTTTCGTACATTTCATTTTCGCCTGTAAAATTCAAAAAGTCCGGATGAGCAAAACAGGAAAAGTATCCCGTGTTCAATGCTTCTTTCGCCTGCGCGCAATAACGCTGCAGGCGCTGTGGATCCTTTGTAGGTTCTCCGCTGAATACATCATCAATCTCATTTCCAAGATAATGCTGAGCCAGCAAAAAATATTCAATAGGATACTGTCCTGTAATATTCAGCAGCTTTTCAAAATAGCGGGGATAATACTCTACCTCAAGCCCTAAATGAATTTCAATATCTTTTTTATATTCTTCTTTCAGCTGCAGAACCGTATCTACGTAATCCTCTAACTGATCCACATCCATTTTCACAGCACTGACATACCCGCCTTCATAAGGCATGGGTGTGTGATCAGAAAACCCCAGTATTCTCATCCCCCCTTTAATGGCATTCTCTATATAGTCGCGTTCAAGTCCCACAGCGTGCTTACACCGCCATGTATGGGTATGGTAATTAGCAATCATATTCTCCTCCTGCCGTTCCTTACAATTCTTCCACAAACCGCAGCCCTTCAATCTGCCGTATTTCAGCCAAAACGGTTCTGTGGCAATCTTTTTTCGGAAATCTAATAGCAATCATCGCACATACATCGTTTACATACCACTTATTTTCTGCTTTTCGCATTAAGTTCACTACACGGATCCCGCGAAAATTAAAATATTCCATTAATCGCAGCATAAATTCTTCATTTTCTCCATCCACATATATTGTCATGCTTCTGGAACGCTCCATAATTTTCCGGTCAACATAATTAAAAACAAAAGCAGTAATATGGATCACACACAGGCCCGCAAAAGCTCCAAAATAAAATCCTGTACCAATGGATAGACCAAGAGCTGCTGTTACCCACAAAGCCGCGGCTGTAGTCAATCCTCTCACCTGATTGTATCCAGTGACCATAATAGAACCTGCCCCCAGAAATCCGATTCCACTGACAACCTGCGCTGCCATTCTCGCCGGATCTCCGGTTCCATGCGTTAGGAATTGACAGATAAAATCATTCGTGATCATCACAAGCGTGGAGCCAAGACATACAAACGAAAATGTCTTCAATCCAGCCGGACAGCCTTTCTTCTCCCGTTCGAGTCCAATAGAGGCTCCACATGCAAAGGCAAGGATAATTTTCAGCAGGGCACCGCTCTCAAATTCTGTAAAATTCAATTTTAACAAAAAAACCATCAACGTCTCCATCTGATTGCCCCTTTCCCAGATGCGTTAAAACTCCACATCCATCCCGTCATACGCTGCCAAAAAACCCTTTTCTGCAAAAATCGGCGTGATCCGCTCATGAAGAGGATTAAATCGATGTACAAAATGAGTCAGGACAAATTTCGTCTCCTCTGTTGCCATTCCCTCTGCCAGCATCCGGTCCCGTACCCGGATATTGTCCGGCAACCCCATATGCCCGGCATAAACCCCCGTTTCTTCCACCATCGTACAGTCCAGGACAACACAATCGAACCGGTAATCTTTCAACTTCTGCCACGTTTCTCTGCAAAACATACTGCTATCATGCCCATAGAGAAGTGTTTTTTCCTGATCCCGGATTATATAGATCATGCAGTTTTCCTTTTTGTCATGGTTGGCCGGTAATGGCATCACATAATATTTTCCAAGAGAAAATCCCTGATAGTAACGCAGTTGGTGAAGTTTTAGATATTCCTCCGTCTTTCCGTGATCCTCCCCCAGATTTTCTATAGCCTCCACAACCTTCTGTATAATTTTTTCATTTCCGTATACGTCCAAAGACCGTTTTCTGTCATAAAATGCCCAGGGCGGCAGAATAGACGTCAGCGTAGCAGGAAAAAAATGGTCCTCATGAGAATGAGTTACAAGCAAATGCGAAATAACCGATAAATCCAGATTCCGAAATAAAGTCTGTGCATAGGTATCCATAGAAAAATCTATCAGCACATCCTCGTCCAGCTGTACACATGTCCGCATACGCAGATTTTTTCCTCCTGCCTTTCTTATTTTCTGACAATACCTGCATTCACAGAATGCGGCCGGAACACCTTCTGAAGCCGCAGTTCCATAAAAATGTAATTTCATTTTGTTCTCTCCATCTTATCTTTCTGTTCGGTTTGCAAGTTATCCTTTTACGCCTGATACGACGACACCCTGGATAAAATATTTCTGGAAAAACACAAAAATAATCAATATAGGAAGCGCTACCATAACGGCCCCTGCAAATACCAGATTCCATTCCGTTGCATTCATTCCGCTGAAAAAAGTCAAACCTACTGAAATAGTCTGCTTTGAATTGGAATTAATAAAAATAAGCGGTTCCAGATAATTGTTCCACTGATCCTGCATGGCCATGATAATCACCGCAAAGACAGTCGGTTTTACCTGCGGAAGAATAATATGCGTAAACCTTTGCCATACAGTACAGCCATCCACAATAGCTGACTCATCCATTTCAACAGGAATCCCCATCATACTCTGCCGAAGCATAAAAGTATAGAAAGGTTTTGCAAAAAAGAACGGCGCAATAACCGGAAACCAGGTATTAAGCAGCCCCAGCTTACTATAAATCAGATACAGTGGCGTCAGTACGATCTCCGTAGGAATAATCATGGTCAGAATCACCAGAACAAAAACCTGGTCCCTCCCTCTCCAGCGGATTCTTGAAAATCCAAAGGCCACCACGGAAGAAGATAAAACAGCGCCAATCACCGAAGTAATTGTAATAATTGCTGAATTTTTCATCATCTGTCCAAAATCAAAAGCCGGATACTTATAGGCCTCCAGATAATTGGCAAACCTGAAAGGCCATACCCAGAATTTGGGTGGATATTGAAACAGCTGTTCATAGCTTTTGAAGGAATTTAAGAAAAACCAATACAGTGGAAACACAAAGATCACAGCCAGGATTAATAGCGCTGCGTAACAACCAATTTTTCCGGCAGTCCTTCCATAGATACTTTTTCTATTCATACTTTATTCACTCCCATAATGAACCCATTTATTCGACGTCCGGAATACAAAAACAGTCAATATTCCCACAATTACAAAGAGCAGGATCGACATGGCATTAGCATATCCAAGCTTATAATTGGTAAATGCCGTCTTATAAATGTATAGCATATATACCAGACTGGCATTGTCAGGTCCTCCATCCGTCAAAATCTTGATCTGTGTAAAAGTCTTAAAAGCGCCTATTAAACCAATAAGAAGATTCATAAAGATTGTCGGGCTCATCAGCGGTAAAGTGATATAAAACGCCTGACGCCACCTTGTGCATCCGTCCAGATCCGCCGCCTCATAATAAACGGTAGGAATTGCCTGAAGTCCTGCCAAATTTATAATAATCATCTTTCCGGACTGCCACAAACTGATAAACACTACGCTGGCAATAATTGTTCCCGTCTGCCCAAGCCAGGATACTTTATCAATTCCGATCAGCCCCAGAAGGTAATTAATAATACCGAATTCCGTTTCCAGCATCTGTTTCCAGAGCAGAGTGGATGATACTACCGCCACAAGGCATGGCGCATAAAAGAGTGTCCGGAAAACCAAAATCCCTCTCAATTTCTGGTTCAGCAGATTCGCCAGGAGAAAGCCAAAGGCTAACTGAAGAGGCACGGAAATAACAGCATATAATAAAGTGATTCCAAGAGATTTCCAAATCAATGGATCCTTCGTAAACATGGTAATATAATTCTCCAGACCGACAAATTTGGGTTCTGTCAGAAAATTATAATCTGTCAGACTGATTCCAAAAGCCAGAAGCAGGGGGATAAGCGTAAAGCCTATCACCCCTATCAACCACGGAGAAATAAACAGTAAGCCCTGACAAATCGCTCTCTTCTCTTTTACTGTATATTTTTTCATGACATACTCCTTTTTGTGCAATTAACCCGCCTTGTTCTCCTCCACTACTGCTGTAATAGAAGCATCCAGATCCTGCAGTGCCTCTGCCATAGTCTTCTCACCTGTAATTCCCTGCTTCAGACCGTCTGCATATAACTGCGAAAACTGCTGATACGGAATGTACTGGGACAGCACGTTAGGGTGCACATAATCAAGAGCATCTTCAAATGCTTCAATCCTGTCTGCAACCTCTGTATCAAAATATCCTTCTCTTACCTCTTCCAATGCCGGAATCGCACTGTTAGAATCGGCATACAGCTTCTGGCTTTCCGGCTGTACCAGCTGCTCCATCAGGGCAACTGCCGCATCGAGATTTTCTGTTTTGGGATTTATGATAAGTCCACAGACATTGCTGGAACAATAACGTTCTCCCGTCTCCGGATTTACCGGGAGCTCCACAGAATCCCATTCAAAGCCTGTGATCCTGGAATATGTCGGCACCTTCCACACACCTGCCGCGATCATGGCAATTTTTCCGCTCATAAACATATCGTCACCGGAAGAAATGGTAGTAACATCGATAGAAGGAGACACACCGGACTGATACATGTCCGCCAGCGGCTGCAGCGCTTCTGCGATGCCAGGATCATCCAGCAGGCAATTTTCTCCTGTCTCATCAAAAATATCATATCCGGAAGTCCAGATAATCTCCCAGCTCGGAAGACGATCCGCCGGCACATAAAATCCGTACTGTGTAGTTTCTCCTTTTTCATCCTTTACAGTCAGCTGTTCCGCGATTTCCTGCAGATCAGCCCATGTCCAGGTATCTTCTATTGCTTCTAAATCAATACCTGCTGCTTCCATAATAGTCTTATTGTATACAATAGCGGAACATTCAATGGTCAGAGGTATCCCCATCTGTTTTCCTTCGAACTGATACGTTTCCACCAATACCGGATCCAGGCTGTCCAGATATTCCTGAAGCAGCGGTGAATTCACAATCACCTCCGTCAAATCCATCGCATTTCCTGCCGCTGCATAAGATTCAAAATCCGGTCTCGTCATTTGATAAACATCCGGTCCCGTACCTGCTGCAATCGCTACCGGAAGCTTCACCCAATAATCTGCGCTTGACGTCAGCTCCAGTTCTACATCAAGGTCTGCGTTTGCTTCTGCATATTCCGCCTGAGCATTCAGCGCTGTGGTTGCCTCGGTACTCCATGACCACCATGTTACAGTTTCCTTTGCATTTACGCTGCCCACCATTAATCCGGCAACCATAGTCCCACACATCAAAACACTACATCCCTTTTTCATTTTACGCATCTGATTCACCAATCCTTTCCTTCTTCTTGCATCTGCATAAAAGCGATTTAATTTTTGTAAAAATGTTGTCTCATTTGTTTCTTTTCGTCTACGCGTAGATTTTAAATTAATTTGTGAAATTTTCCCATTTTTTCACTCAATTTCTATTTCTTTCTAATATCTGTATAATATACTATCATGAAAAATGATAGCATTCTTCAATCTGATGTTGTTAATTTTTCTAATTATGTTGTATTTTTCTCTATGTAATGTTATAATTTCTTATCTTCATCATGAATGAAGTCCCTCCGGCAAATAGCTTTGCCTTTATCTGACAGCATACCATTTCGTTTGCAGACAGAAAGGAATCGTCATTTTATGAGCAAAAAAAAGCGCAATACCTACCTGTATGAAAATCTTTCCACCAGAAAAGCCATTGCACACATGCAGTTAAATGATTTTACCACCTCGCCGCCCACTAACACCAATATGGTAGTTTATGAAAGCGGACACAAGGCTCACTGTGAACCCGGCTGGTACACCTTTCTGCGGGTCTATGACCATTATCTCATTCATTATATTCTCAGCGGAAAAGGGACCTACTACACCCCGTATGGAACATATCAGATCCAAGAAGGCGATCTCTTCCTGATCCGGCCGGACGAAGCTATTTATTATATTGCGGACATGGAAAATCCCTGGACCTACTACTGGTTCGGTTTCAATGGCAATGATGCTTTCAAAATCATGCGCCTATGCGGTTTCACAGAAAACAATCCCGTTCTTTATCACGGAGAAGATGAAAAACTAAAAGAATTGCTGCACAAACTGGTCTATCCCCAGTTTTCTGATCTTTCCAGAGAATATGAACTGTTGGGATATCTGTATGAAGTATTCGCCCTGATCATCCAGCGCCAGCCTCATCCTGCCGTAAGCAATGCTGAGCAATATCTTGCCAGCGCTATTTCCTATATTGAACAGCACTTTATCCAAAGTGATCTGCGAGTCAGTGATATTGCTGTTTATGTTGGTATCGACAGAACGTATCTATATCGGATCTTCTCAGATTTACTCCATGTATCAGTTCAGGATTTTATCCAGCAGTTCCGCCTGGACAAAGCCAAAGGCCTTTTAAAATTTTCTAATACTCCTATTAACCAGATTGCATCTACGTGCGGTTTTGAGAGTCAGGCATATTTTTCAACGGTATTTAAAAAATATTACCAGATGACACCACTACAGTATCGCAAAAAAGAGGCTGCTGAAAAAGAAAATTCCATATAGTAAAACTACAATATTGAAAAATTCTCCGGTCAAAAAGAACCGGAGATTTCACTTCTAAGATTAATCCCAAAATCACCGTAGCTAATTATCTTTATCTATGTTAAACTATTTCCAAAACATTCAGAAAGGCTCTGCGGCATTCCCGCAGCGGGATCTTACTATGAACTGGAATACTCTGCTTTGTCCGGACCGTATCCGCAGCTATATGAGCGCTGCGACCTCAACGGACTTAAGAAGTGAATTTGAAAAGGATTACCACCGCATTATCGGCAGCGCGTCGTTCCGGCGCCTGCAGGATAAGACGCAGGTTTTTCCGCTGGATAAGAGCGATTTTATCCGCACCAGGCTGACACACTCGCTGGAAGTGTCCTCTATCGCGCGCTCGCTCGGACAGAACATTTCGCAATATATCATCCGCAATCAGCGGGATGGACATTTTGACCTCCAGATGCAGTCTGATGTGTGCAGCATCGTACAGTGCGCCGGGCTGATCCACGACATCGGAAATCCGCCGTTCGGACATTTCGGCGAGACGACGATCCGGGACTGGTTTCGGGAAAACCTGCCGCGGCTGACCTTCGAGGGCAAACCGCTTTCCGAAGTGCTCTCCCCGCAGATGCTCGCTGATTTCTATAATTTTGAAGGCAACGCCCAGGCTCTGCGCCTGGTGACGAAGCTTCATTTTCTGGTGGATGAAAACGGCATGAATCTCACCTATGCCCTGCTGAACACGATTATCAAATATCCGGTTTCTTCGCTTGAAATCAATACAAAGAGCGGAAACATCAAGGATAAAAAGCTGGGCTATTTTTACGCCGACCGCGATGTTTTTGGAAAGATCCAGGCTGCTACCGGCACGAACGGCTGCCGTCATCCGCTGTGCTATATTCTGGAGGCGGCGGACGACATCGCCTATCTGACCGCCGACATTGAGGACGCCTACCGGAAGGGTTTTATCAGCTACCGGCTGCTTCTGGAAGAGCTTCGCTCGGAGGATGTGCTGACGCGTATGCTGCCCCAGGAGCAGAACACCTATCTGGAGATGGTGAATCGTCTGGAACGAAAATACGACAGCGGCATAAAGCGCGGCGTTGCCGATCCCGAAGGCTACGCCGTGTCCAACTGGATCGTCAATGTGCAGGGCTTTCTGATCGCCTGCGCCACCTATGGCTTTACGAAAAACTACCGCGCTATCATGGAAGGAAGCTTTCCAACCGACCTGTTCAGCCGCAGCCACGGCAGTGCGCTGCATGACCGTCTCGGCGACATCGCCTACCGCTACGTGTTCGTGTCGCGTCCGATCTTCAAGACAGAGCTTGCGGCCGCCACTGTGCTGCAGTACCTGCTGGATAAATTCGTGTCGGCGGTGATCAACTACGACACCGGCCACCGACTGACGGACGTGCAGGAAAAGCTGATGACGCTGGTCTCCGAAAACTACAAATCCGTCTACCGCAGGCAGGCGGAGGGCAAATCTGCCCAGGAAAAGCTTTACCTGCGGCTGATGCTGATCACCGATCACATCTGCGGCATGACCGACAGCTATGCGAAGCGGCTTTATCAGGAATTAAACGGGATCGATTAGCGCTAAACGTTGCCGGTTCATTACGTGCAGGATAGCTGCACGTGCCGGCTTACGGGCGTACCTGTACGCGCTTATGCGGTCCGAGGTTTCCTTCTTTGTAGTGCTTACGGCAGAGCGCTGTGTAGCTGTCATTGCCTCCCATCACGACCTGCTCTCCGCTGCGGATGATCTTCCCGTCCTCATCAAAGCGGGTATTGCAGGTCGCGCCCTGGCCGCACCAGCAGACCGTTTTCAGCTCCTCGATCACATCCGCCCATGCCAGCAGCCACATACTGCCTTCAAACAGCTCGCGGCGAAAATCTGTCCGCAATCCATAGCAGATTACCGGAATGTTCAATTCATCTACGATATGCACGAAAAATTCAATATCCGATTTTTGGCAGAATTGCGCCTCATCCACGATCACACAGTCGTATCGGCTGATTTCCTCATCACTCATCGCAAGCAGATCTTCCACGTAAATACACTTCTGCTCCAGCCCCATGCGGCTGCGGACCACGCCGATATCTCTGGTGTCGATCTTAGGTTTCACCAGCAGCGCCTCTTTTCCACGCTCATAATAATTGTATGCTACCATCAACGCGTTTGCCGTCTTTGAGCTTCCCATCGCCCCGTGACGGAAATATAATTTTGCCATTGTCTTTCTCCCTTTATATTCGCAAGTTATCCCTTGGCTCACCTTCACCATATTGGGGTTGCCCCGCACACCTTCCACGCATCATCCCCCAACCGGCGAACAGGCACGCATATTTACGCCTCTGCATTCCTGATGTTTCCTCTGTATTCCTGGGATTTCCTCCGCCGTCCGCCTTCTGCTTCTTCGCGGCCCGCAAAATTTCACTGCAGGCTCCCTTCTACACCTCAAGCAGGACTTCCAGCTTCTCTGCCATCCGCTGGATGCAGCCTTCCTCATACGGCACTTCCAGTCCCACTTCTTTGAGCATCTCGTCATAAAATCTGCTTGCAGAAAGACGACAGAGCTTCAGGTAGCTCTCCCAGGCTGCCTCGCGGTTTTCGCTCATCCAGATCTTATACATGTACGCACAGGTCTGCGCCAGCACATAATCAATATAATAGAACGGATAGTTGAAAATGTGCTGCTGCTTCTGCCAGAAGCCGCCATTTCCGAAATATTTATTATCACCGTAATCAAGATGCGGCTTGTACACCTTTTCCAGTCTGCTCCATGCCTCTTTGCGCTCCTGCGGCGTCATATCCGGGTTCTCATAAACAATATGCTGAAATTCATCCACCATACAGCCGTACGGAATAAAGATCACACCGTCCTCCCCGTGCATTGTGCGATAGTCCTCCGCGCGATCCTGGAAAAACAGCTCCATCCATTTATCCGCAAAAAATTCCATCGACATAGAGTGGATCTCAGCCGTCTCCATTGTGATATCACGGTGCTCCTGGATCGGATCCTTACCGGAAATATACCCCTGAAAAGCATGTCCGCATTCATGTGTGATCACATCAAGGTCGCCGCTGGTCCCGTTGAAGTTTGCGAAAATAAACGGCGCATTGTAATCCGGCAGATACGTCATATAACCGCCCGCGCGCTTCGTCTTGCGTCCGAGCACATCAAACAGCTCGTTCTCCATCATGAAATCAAAAAATTCTTTCGTCTCCTTTGACATTTCCGCGTACATCTGCTGTCCTGCCTTTAAGATACCCTCCGGATCCATGTTCGGCGCCGGATTTCCGTCCGCAAAATAAACCTGCTCGTCAATATAGGAAAGCTTCTCCAGTCCCAGTCTCTGTCTGCGCCTGTCGTGCAGCTTCTCCGCCAGCGGCACAAAATATTTCTTGATCTGAGAGCGGAATTTTTCCACCTCCTCCTGGCCATAAGAGTTGCGCGTCATACGGTAATAGCCGAGTTCCACATAGTTTTTGTAACCCATCTGCCTTGCCTGCTCCGTGCGGTTTTTCACAAGCTGATCGTAGATGGTATCAAGCTGGTCCTCTACGCTCTCAAAATAAGCGCTGTATTTTTCCCAGGCTTTTTTACGCACCTCACGGTCAGCGTGAGAAAGATACGGGCGCATCAGAGAGAGGTTCAGCTCCTCACCCTCCCACTCAATCTTTGCCGTGGCAATCAATTTGTTGTATTTTGTTTTCAGCTCATTCTCTTCCTGCATCAGCGGAATCAGCTTTTCATCAAAAGCCTTCATGGACAGCTCCATATTTTTGAAAGCGACCTTGCCGATCTTCTCCTCCAGATAAGCGCGGTAGGGAGAACTGTACAGAAGCTTCTGATACTCCTGTGTCAGATTCTGCATTTCCGGTTCGATCTTATCATAATATTCGTGCTCCGCCGCATAGAATTCATCCGTCAGATCCACATCAAAGCGGATGTGCGCCAGCGTCATCTGCGTGGATACGCGGTTGCTCAGCGCGTAATATTTTTTATGCACCTCGAACTGCTCCTCGCCGCTTTTCGCCCGCTTCATCTCATCCATAAGCTGCTGATATTCTCGGCGTACTTCGTCCATTTCCACCCGTTTGTAGGGCATATCCTTAAATTTCATGCTTCATTTTAGCTCCTTTCTTTTCCATTGCGTCTATTATATCTCAAATCCGGTGTTTACGCATCAGTTTTTTATGTGGCATCTCAATCTGGCATATCAATATCCGCGACATTTTATTACTACACATTTGTCTTGTATTTTTTATTATCTTCTTTTATACTGAATGCATTCCACAAATGCACCACGCAACATATTTTTTCGTTGAATTATTTAAATCACATAAAGGAGAAACATATGGAAAATATCACATTAATCGGAATGCCCGGTGCCGGAAAAAGCACGGTCGGCATCGTCCTTGCCAAGGTGCTCGGCTATGATTTTATAGATTCCGATCTTCTGATCCAGAAGGAAGAAGGAAAGCTGCTCTGGCAGATCATGCGCGACGAAGGGATCGACGGCTTCAATGCGATCGAAGAACGCGTCAACAGCCAGATAGATGTCACACATTCTGTCATTGCTACCGGAGGAAGCGTGATCTATGGTCCGAAGGCAATGGAACATCTGCGCAGCATCAGCACCGTTGTTTATCTGAAGGTAAGCTATCGAACGCTCCAAAAGCGCCTCGGAGATTTAAACAAACGCGGCGTCGTCCTAAAATCCGGACAGACTCTGCTCGACCTTTACAAGGAGCGTGTGCCGCTCTATGAACAGTATGCCCACCGCACTGTCTATGTGGGCAGCCGAACCGTCCAGCAGGCGGTAGAGGAAATTGTAAATGCACTGAAAGAGCTCTGAAAAAGATCTGAAAAAAAGCTGAAAAAAAGCCTGAAAAAAAGCCTAAACTAACCGGAAAATAATGCTTGCCAAAGGTCTTTCCACATGATATACTTTGAGATAATCTCCACGAGGGAGTAGTCGGCATAGAGAATATGTGATAATCATCGACAGAATGGTGCTAAGCGCCCGGTGTTATCTTAAATGACGAGACTCATGGACAGCGTCTGCTGTCCGTGAGTCTTTTTTTATCGACAGCCGCTGCGCGCAAGCTATACTGTCACCCGGTCCGCTAAGTCCGGGCATCCTTCATCGCACGGCCCTCTTTGCAGCCCCAGTGCCTTTTCTGCTCGACTCGCGGAGTCATACACATTACCAGGGAGGAAATTTTATGAGTTTTGCAGAAATCTTTTTATTAGCGTTGGGACTTTCCATGGATGCATTCGCAGTCTCTATCTGTAAGGGTCTTAGTCTGAAAAATGTAACGCCGAAGCATATGTGTATCGCCGGAGCATGGTTCGGCGGATTCCAGGCATTGATGCCGCTGATCGGCTATTTTCTCGGCAGATCCTTCGCCGATATGATCACACAGTTTGACCACTGGATCGCTTTCGTCCTGCTGCTCTTTATTGGCGGAAAAATGATACGGGAAGCGTTCGGCGAGGAAGAAAGCATGGACTGCTCGATGGATGTAAAATCCATGTTTATACTGGCAATCGCTACCAGCATCGACGCACTTGCAGTCGGAGTAACCTTTGCGTTTCTCGAAGTTTCCATCCTTCCTGCGGTCTGTCTGATCGGCGCCACCACCTTCGTCTGTTCGGGTGCCGGTGTCAAAATCGGCAGCGTCTTCGGCGCAAAATACAAATCAAAAGCAGAAATTGCCGGCGGCGTCATTCTGGTGCTGATCGGTCTGAAAATATTGCTGGAGGGCGTGGGGATCTTATAGATCCTCACGTTTTTAGTCAAATACCCCGCAGCAAGCTTGCAGGGAAGCAGAGTTGCGGGGTATCTGGTCTACGCTTCGCTACGGTCGGCGCTAAACGTGTGCCACCGGCACACAGCGCTCCTCGCGGCAGGTCTGCGTTTCACTTCGGTCGGTGCTAAACGTGTGCCACCGGCACACAGCACCGCCAAATGCGTGTGCGAGCACCCGTGCTTGGCTCATTGCTCGCGGGAATGAATCTGATCATGCGGGCAAACAGGCTGCCTTTTAACCCTCCCAGGGACGGATGCGGTAAGTTGCACCGATTTCTTTACAGATTTGGGCACACTGCCGCTCTTCCTCTGGCGTCAGAGTGGTGGTGACGGTGGTCATTACAACATGCGGAACATATTTTGTACAGTCCCGTGCAAAATCCAGCATTGCCTGGTAGGAGATATCGCCGAATTTACTGCGCACAAGCTCATGATAGCGCTGCGGATTCGGTGTATTCAGGCTGATGGAAACAGTATCGATCAGCCCTTGCAGAAGCTGCGCGGTTTTTTCTCCATGAATCAGATCTGATAGCCCATTCGTGTTGATCCTCGTCGGAATCTGATATTTCTTTTTCGCGTATTCCGCTACCTTCAGTATCACATCAAGACGCTCTGTCGGCTCCCCGAAGCCGCAGAACACCAGCTCCCTGAAATCCTCCATCGGAAAATTATCAAAATCCGCGATAATTTCTTCGTAAGTCGGCTCCCGTTCCAGCCAGAGAGAACCGGATTCTCCCATCTGGTCGCGCGTCTGCCGCAGACAGAAGGTACACGCACACGGACAATTATTGGTTAAATTCACATATAGATTCTGATACACCTTATATAAAATCGTCATACTCCGTTCCGCCTTTCCTGTCTCCCCTTATTTATGTTACTTTCCATTTTCCTATCATTTCAGGCTTCTGCATAGCTCATCCCGTAAAAAATGTCTACCTCAACTTATCCAGTATCTCCTCAAACGCCACGCCGTCCGTCACCGGAATCTCCAGTTCCATTGATTTTTCAATACATTTCTTGACAAAATTGGATGCCTTTTTAACAGATACGGCAAAATCCACTCCGTTTACTGCATCCGCTGCGATAATGGATGCAAAAAGGTCGCCCGTTCCGCACCGCTGTGTGCCTACACGGATGGTTCGCAGAAAATGCTCACATTTTTTTTCATCACATACGTAATTTGCGATGTAGCTGCCCTGTACAATACCAGTGATGACAACCTTCGACGGTCCCATCTCCATCAGCTTTACCGCCAGCTCGCGGATTTCTTTTTTTCTCCATTTTTCTTTATAGGGCGTATCCGTTAAGATGCATGCCTCTGTGAGATTAGGTGTCAGAATGTCTGCATACTGCACCAGCCTTTTCATGCTTTTGCAAAGCGTGGGCGTAAATGTCGCATAAGCTTTTCCGTAATCTCCCATCACGGGATCAATAATGACAAGTGTCTGCTCTGTGCGAAAGTCCCTGATAAAGTTTTCCACAATATCAATCTGCGCATCCGAACCGAGAAACCCGGAATAAATTCCGGAAAATTCCAATCCCAGAAGCTTCCAGTTTCTGATATATTCGGGCATTTTTTCCGTATAGTCATCAAAAAAATAATGCTCATACCCTGTATGATTGGAGAAAATTGCCGTCGGAACCGGGCAGCACTGCACCTTCAGCTTTGAAATAACAGGAAGAGAGACTGCTATTGAGCATCTCCCATATCCAGACATATCATTAATTACAGCTATTTTTTTCTGTATCCCCTTCGAAACCATATCCCGCCTCCATCCAATTATGTATAGTATACCACTATCTGATATGGTTTAAAGAGCCAGTTTCCGCAAAATTAGCCAGTCCAATTTTTGCTGAACCCATCAGTTTGTAATTTTTTTACCTATCCAATAATACCCTTCCAAATGAATCTATAAAGTGCTTTTTCGTTGCTTCTGGCAAATATTTCACCAGTTCCTCCACCAACTCATACACCTTCGTTCCAGGAGCAATCTCTGTTGGTGTCCTACCTTGTCCATCTTTTATAATCCGTTTTGCATATCGTATCGCCAGCTTCGGATTGCCCTTATTCATCAGAATATCAAAAATATCCTTCATATTTTTCTGATACTTGCCAAGCCCCAATTCTCTGAACTTATCGCCCAAGAAAGATATATACTCTGTCCGATGATTATTGGATGTGTAGTATGCAAAATGGAGTAAGAACCAAAATTCGATACATTCATTACTCCATGCTGCATGGTACTGCAATTCCGGATTTTCTTTATTAACTGTTCTGCCCGCTGTGCCACACCATTAAAATCGTTAGGTGGAAAGCTGTCCTTATCATAAACGCACCAAATTTGTCCCTTCCTAATTTTGTTCCTTTTTACATATCTTTCCGCCATACCAATAACACGCATTGTTTCCGCCTGACATGGCTCAATCTCTATCAGCACCATATCCCGGTATACAGGGTTATCCTCAATCAGTCTTTTGAATCCTTCAAAATAAAGCGGTTCTGTCTGCTAACCTTCACAGAAGATATAATAGCGATATTCTTTCATCTCCAAATATTCTTGGCGACGCTTTTTCTTCCATGATTCCATTCCGGCTTTTTTAGGCATTAATCTTCCCCCAATCTATAATTTTTCTGAGGTATGGATCAGCGCCATACTTGCCTTCCAGATACTGTTTATCAAACTTTGCATCTTTACGGACAGATTCACCTTTATCATTTTTAAATTCTACCAGAGAATACAGTTTTGAATTCTGCCTGTTTCCCTTTGCCACAAACCAGATTTCATCTCTCCGGAAAACTTCGCTGTTCATGGTAGACAAGTCATGTGACGTAAAAATTAACTGCGCCCCCTTTTTATTGACCTCCATATTGTTAAACATCATAATAATGTAGCGAAGCAGCACCGGATGTATCTTTGCGTCTAATTCATCAATCACCAAAGATGTTCCTTCTAATAAACTTTTCGCAATAAATGGAAGTAAACCAAATAATTTCTTTGTTCCACTGGATTCATCAAATAAATTCAACTCTGTTTCATAATCATCAACGATATGTTTTGTAAATACTTCAATCCGCTCATGCTCTTTTTCTTCCACTCGGAAGTCTACTATGTCCAAATCCATCTCTTGAATCATTTCAAGCATAAGCTTTTTCACATCTTCGGAATTAGCCACTGCCATACGCAGTTCCTCTATCGGATTTCCATAATTCAAGAAATCAACTCCATTTTCAAACCAGCCCAATACATCCCTCACTACTTCATTTTTTCTATAAGTGATGCCAAGATAAGAAAGCAACGGCAATGTATCTGATAACTCATCACTGGTTTTTAACCTTGCAAAAGCCCCCTTTAATACTATTCCAACTTCATCCCTTTCAAAAAGTGCCGACCGGCGTCCGGTTTCTAACTTAACCCGGTCCAACCGCTCATACTCAATCACATCTTTTTTAATTGTCAATTCATAGCGATACTCCGCCAGCGAAGTTCTGAAAAACACTTCAAACTCTGTTGGCGTATCTACTGTTTCCTCAGAAAATGCAAATGGCTCTATCACTAACTTTTTCATTCGGATCGCAGCTTCTTCATTATCGCTGGTTGCATATAAAGGGCGCAGCACTTTCAATACTAAACTATGCAATGCTTCCAAAACATTAGATTTTCCTCCGCCATTTGGTCCGTAAACGGCAGATACCGGCAAATATAATTCTCCATCTTTATCTCTAATAACCCTATCTTCATGCTCAGAAATGGCGGCAGCCTGCATATCAAATGTTACCTCATCTCGTATGCTTTTAAAGTTCTTTACTGTAAATTGGCATAACATTTCATTTACCTCCGCTTACTATCTGTTCCGTTCTTTATTCTAGTATTTCACTTTCTATTATATCCGCTTTTAGTTTTTTTACAAGCAATATTTGAGATTTTATCTCATATTTTTATTTAAAAAATTCAAAAAGGACGTCCCGCGCTTTTCACGCAGGACACCCTTCGTCACGTTCCGGTTCATCAGGAAGTTACTCTGTCGCTGTATTAGATTTCCTCGCAATGCTATTTATCTTTTTGCAGGGCTTTCCCATTCTAAAATCCCGCTTTCCTCAACTCATCCATCATTGCAGATCTTCTGCGATAAATTAGTTTCCATTCTTCTACGATCTGATTTGCTATTTTCCTTCCGCCCGAATATTTTATAATCTTTTTCATATTCTGTGATTATCCTGTCCACCACTTTTTCCGGCGGATCGTTATTAACAAATAATCGATTGCGTATCCCAAGTTTGGCATAAACCATCCCATACCAATCCAAATCTGCCCGGATATCTTGTATAATACAATTCAATTAGCAGGACATCATCACCGATAATGCGTGTTTTGAAGTTTTCAGCAAAAGAGATCGGGGTAACCGCCAAAACCATATCGTCTTCCGTTTTAAGAACCTTCTTGATAATACACCCTCTTTTTTGATCTCTCCACCGTAAGTCTGCAGTATATACAAACTCTTCCAGAGACATTTCCAAATGTTTCTTTATTTCTTCATCCAGATCAGCGAAACCAAATCCAAGCCTTTCGGCTGGCAATCTCCCAACGGTTGATTTTCCAACATTTGAAACACCAAATAACAGTATCTTCATACTTAAATTTTCCCCATACTTAGTGTCTATATCTCCACCCGTATTCCTTTTTCAGCCTCTCATATATCTCAAACGCAACCGGACAGACCTCGATTACATCCAGCACGCCGTAAAGGCTTGACCATCTGTCCGGTTGATCCGTATACGGATATTTCTTACAATTTTCCGGTCGACAATCGCCTAACTGACAATTTCCATCTGGTTTCAGAAAATCACAGGGTATATTTTTTGTCTGATAGCCGTTTTCTCCGTCGTCTTCCCCCAGATATTTTTCAAGAAACTGCTCTTTCGTAAGCCCCATATACTCCGCGTCCCGGGAAAGGTCCGTTTCCGGGATACTTCCACGGTACATCTTGCAGCAGTTCCTGCATCTGCTGCAGTCATATCCGGCAAACAACTCTTTGTGCAGCCTGTGGAACCGTTCGTCCAATTCTTTTTCATCCGCATTCCCTTTCAGGTAAATGCGAAATTCATAGTTCTCATTTCTTTTTTTCTTCGCTTCAAATTTTATTTTTCTCGGTGCAATCATTTTTGTTTCCCTTTACATATACGGTTGAATCATAAACTTCGTCTACTCCCCCACTCTTTCACTTACCAGTTCAAAAAGATTCTCCTTTGTGGCAAACAGAATCTTAGGATTTCTCCCCTTTCTCCAAAACCCACTTCACCAGGATATCTTCCGTTTTCTTCGCCCCACCACTTTTTTCTTCGTGGAACAAATCGTGGCGGGCATTGGGGATGAGGTGGAACTCCACATCTTTAAGGCCGGCCCGGTCCATGCTGTTTTTTACTCTCTGTATCCCTTTTCCAAAGTCCCCTACCGGGTCCCTGTCTCCGGAGAGAAGCAGAATCGGGAGGGTTTTATCCCACTTTTCGTAGGCGTCCTTTTTTCCGGTCCTTCTCATGGCGTCCAGCAGCTGATAAAACAGGCCTGACGAAATATGCTCCCGGCACAGGGAATCCCCGCAGTATGCGGCGCGCTGTTCTTCGTCGGCACATAACCAGTCACATCTGGTCATATTCGGCAAAAATTTCCGGTTATAGCTTTCAAAGGACAGTTTATCTACCAGCGGTGTGGCGCTGTCAAATCCGTGTACCCGGATCTCCCGCTTCACAAGCTGCATCAATACTGTGAGGACGCCTCCGGGCTGGTGGCCGGTTCCGAGGATGGCGGCTCCGGCTATCTTATCCTCATAGCAGCTTAGGTAGTCCCTCAGCAAAAAGGAACTTAGGGAAAATCCCATCATAAAATGGGGAATTTCCGGAAAACAACGTTCCATTTCCCGGTAAAAAAGGTGCATATCCCGGATACTGGCTTTCCAGCCGCCTTTTCCGAAGGATGCGCACTTCGGATCACCGCCGTTTTGTCCATGTCCTCTTAAATCAAATCCGGCGACGGCAACACCCCTGGCTGTCATCGCCTCCGCCAGTTTTTCATACCGTCCGATGTGTTCTGTCATGCCATGGGAAATCTGCAGCAGCCTCTTAGGCGTTTCCTTTGGCATCCAGATTTTTCCCGTCAACGATACGCCGCCATCTCCCAAAAAAGTTATCTCCTCTGTCTTCATTCCAGCTCTCCTCTTCAAAGCAGTATTTTCCCTTCACAATGTCGTGACTGTTGTTTCTTTCAGTATAGCCCTTTTCCCGGAAAAGGACAATCCGCTTTTCCAAAACATGACTATCACTTTTCTTTCCCCAAAAAACTCTTTTTCCTGTAATAAAATGGTACTATTATGACTCTATCTGGAAATTTTCAGGGAAGTTCCCAGCATACGATGGAAAAAAGAAATTTGACTGGAAATATTTTCTGTTGCCTCCCACCGATGATCGGGTACGGCATCGCAGGAATAGGCCTTAAAGCCGACGGACCATATTGCCATACCTACAGGACCTGCCACCGGCAACTTCCTTCGGATGCATGGCAACAAAAAACAGGCAGTATACATACAATGTACACTACCTGTCTTTCTCATTCAAAATACAAAACAGACCTTTGTGGATACGTCTCCGACCAGTTTTCTAAAATACATCATTTACACATTTTCCGGGAACACCACCCGCATCCGCGTGCCCACTCCGGTTTTGCTCCACAGTCCGATCTCCGCGCCGTGCTTTGCCACGACATGTTTTACGATCGCAAGTCCCAGACCGGTGCCGCCCGTGGATTTGGAACGGCTTTTATCCACGCGGTAAAAGCGCTCGAAAATGCGCTTCTGATCCTCCTCCGGGATGCCGATGCCGGTGTCCTCCACCGTCAGTACGGCATGATTTCCCTCCATGCCGACGTGCATCACAACACTTCCATCCGGTACATTATAGCGAACCGCGTTACTGCAGAGATTATACATAACCTCCTCGATCATCTCCCGGTTTGCCTGGACGATGCAGGACTCCCCGGTAAGCGTCAATGTCACATGATGTTTTTCCGCATTTACCTGCATCATGTCCACGCATTTTTCTGCAAGCTCGTACAAATCTACCGTTTCTTTCACCAGCACGTCCTCGGAGCTGTCCAGCTCAGAAAGGCGCAGAATGTCGTTAATCAGCATCAGCAGGCGATTAGAGCTTTTATGAATTTCCGCAGAAAAGCGCACCGTATCCTCTTTTGTGGCGATTCCGCTCTCGATCAGCTCTGAGTAGCCGGAGATCGCCGTCAGCGGCGTCTTTAATTCATGTGAGACATTTGCAGTAAATTCCTGCCGCATCTGCGAGCTTTTTACAATATCAGAATGTTGCTTTTGAATGGTATCCAGAAACGGTTTCATTTCCTTGTAGGCGATCTCATAGTTTTCATCATCCATATGCAGCGCCATGTCCTCGATCGGCGCAATGATACTCTTTGTAAGAAAATGCGCCAGTACAAGGCAAATGAGAAACAGAGCCGCTCCCATAAAAAGAAGTACCGGGATCAGCGGCAGCAAAAAACTCCAGACGCTGCCCGCTTCCTTTGCAACACGCAGAACTCTGCCGTCGTCAAGCCGTATCGCATAATAATATGTGTTCTTATCAAGCGTATCAGACCTGCGGACGATCTCCGCCTCGCCGCTCTCCAGCGCGTTCTGGATCTCCGGACGATCACTGTGATTATCCATCTGCCCGATATCCGCGTTACTGTCGAAAGCTACCGTGCCATCCGTATTGATCAGCGTAATGCGCAGATCCTCCACCGATTCCACTTCGGACAATTCCTTCTGCCCATCGAAAATGCCGGCGCTTTTGATGACATGCGCATAGGTTTTCAGGCTGCCCACAACCTCCTCCTGGAACAGATTGTAGCAGACAAACACCGAGAGAAACACCGTCAGAAAAATCGCAACCGCCGTAATCAGCAGAAACTGCGCGTTAATCTTTTTTCTCATTCGATCCGGTACCCCACATTCCGCACAGTCTTAATATATTTTCCGGCACTTCCCAGCTTCTGACGCAGCGTTTTAATATGCATATCCAGCGTGCGCGATTCCCCCTCGAAATCCACGCCCCAGACGCGCTCCATAATGCTCTCGCGCGCCATCACAATACCCGCATTCTGCAGAAACAGCTTCAGCAGCTCAAACTCCTTGTAGGTCAGCTCACAGGGAACATCCGACACATAAACCATACGTTTCTCATTGTCCATGAAAATCTCATGCAGACGCATCAGCTTTTCCTCTTCCATTTGATTCACGCGGCGCAGCACCGCCTTCACCCTGGAGATCAGCTCCATGACACCAAATGGTTTTGTGATGTAATCATCCGCTCCGTTATCAAGCCCTTTTACCTTGTCAATCTCCGTGGATTTTGCCGTCACCATCACCACCGGAACCTTTTTTGTCTCCGGATTGCGGCGCAGCTTCTTTAAAACCTCCACGCCGTCGCTGTCAGGCAGCATAATATCCAGGAGCACCAGATCCGGCTTTCGCTCAGAAACCTTGTTCCAAAAAGGCTTCGCGTATTCAAACTCTTCTACTGAATATCCGCTGTTTTTGAGAGAATAGCTCTCAATTTCCCGTATATTTTTATCGTCCTCCAATATATAGATCAAGCTCATGCCTCCCACACCCTTTCTTGTAACTGTTTGAGACCTTATTCCCGCACAATTACCTTCCTTTTTAGTTTATCACATTTCTCTTTTTACGGCAAAACATATTTTCTGCGATATTTGTCACATTCCTGCTGAAATTCCTTATTATCCTCGCGGCGCAATACATCCGCATAGGCGTGCGGGTCATATTCGCTCTCGTGACGCTGGATCAGATACACTGCGATGTTCGAACAGTGATCCGCCACACGTTCAAAGTTCGTGCAGATATCGGAGAGGATAAAGCCCATCTCGATCGTACAGTTGCCCTTCTGTAAACGCTCCACGTGACGTTTCTTCACCTGCGAATTGATGTAATCCATCACTTCCTCCAGAGGCTCCACCTCCTGTGCAGTCGTCAGATCGTCGTTCACAAAGCTGTCAAAAGCAAGTCCGACAATCTCCATCACAGCTTTTTTGAAAACCTCCAGCTCCTGCTGCCCCATCTCAGAAAAATGGATTTTTTTCGTGTGCAGCTCCTCTGCCGCCGCCATCACACTGACAGAGTGGTCGGAAATCCGCTCAAAGTCTCCGATGCAGTGCAGCATCATGGAAAGTGCGCGGCTGTCTGAGTCCGAAAGATTGCGGCTGCTCAGCTTTACAAGATAGCTGCTCACACTGTCCTCGTACTTATCCACAATATCCTCCAGCTCCCGGATACGCGCCACTTTTTTCTCATCAAAATTATCAAACAGGGAAACCGACATAGAAAATCCCTCCCTTGTCAGTTCCGCCATCTGTTTGGTCGCCTCCATCGCCTGCTCGCAGGCAAAAGCCGGGCGTTCCAGGAAGCGCTCATCCAGCACCGGCACCTCCAGCTCCTGCAGCTCGCCGGATTTTTTGTGATTTCCGACAGTCGCATGCGCCAGCTTCACAAGCTGATCGCCAAACGGCAGCAAAAGCAACGTAGTGAATACGTTAAATATGCTGTGGATAACCGCAATATTGGCCGGTCCGACAGCCTCCGTCAGAAAATCAAAGTGTACAAACGCATTAACGCCATAGAACAGTGCCAGACAGACCACTGTACCAATCAGATTAAAATACAGATGGATTGCCGCCGCGCGTTTCGCGTTTTTATTTGCCCCCACAGACGACATGATCGCCGTGATACAGGTACCGATATTCTGTCCCATAATAATCGGGATCGCTAAACCATATGTGACACTCCCTGTCGTGCAGAGCGCCTGCAGAATACCGACAGACGCGGAAGAACTCTGGATAATTGCCGTAATCAGCGTACCCGCAAGCACTCCCATCAACGGATTTGAGAACGCCATCAATATGTTGCCAAACTCCGGCACATCCGCCAGCGGCTTCACTGCAGCGCTCATATTGTCCATCCCGTACATCAGAATCGCAAAGCCCACCATGATCGTGCCGATATTTTTCCGTTTTTCTTTTTTTGAAAAAAGAATAAATGCGGCGCCGATCAGCGCCAGTATCGGTGAAAATGAGGTCGGCTTTAAAAGCTTTAAAAAGAGATTATCTCCCTGGATACCGGTTAAGCTCAGAATCCACGATGTCGCCGTGGTACCGATATTAGCGCCCATGATCAGCCCGACCGCCTGGTTAAGCTTCATAATACCGGAATTTACAAATCCGACTACCATAACCGTCGTCGCGGAGGAAGACTGGATAACTGCCGTGACGCCCGCGCCAAGAAGCACCGCTTTCCAGCGACTGCTTGTAAGCTGCTCCAGAATGCGCTCCATCTTACCGCCGGATGCTCTGGAAAGTCCGTCTCCCATAAGTGACATTCCGTAAAGGAAAAATGCAAGACCTCCTAAAAACGCTAATACCGAAAAAATATCCATAAAAATACTCCTTTATCCTACATGTATGTTCTCCTTACGCTAACATACGTATGTAAAATACAGGAGTATTTAATGTAAAATCTGTGTAAATTGTTATGAATCTTTACAGCAGACTCATCACCTTTTCCTTTGTCACACACCCAACCGATGTCTCTTTTAATTGGCCGTCCTGAAACACCAGAAGCGTCGGAATGCCGCTCACGCGGTAGCTCTGCGCAAGCTCAAACTCCTTGTCAACATCCACTTTCACAAGCTTTACGTCCGGACGATCCGCCACAACCGCATCCAGGACCGGCGCAAACATTTTACAGGGTCCGCACCAATCTGCCCAGAAATCTACCAGCACGGTTCCTTTTGCATCCAATACCTCACTCTGAAACGTATCTTTTGTTGCATTTATCATATTATTTTCCACCTTTCTCTTGCCTTTGCATACCGCAGATGCCGGAAAAACTATACTGACAGCACCTGTCGCATAGTATGCTGCCAGTCTCTCACTGCAATATCTATATCATAGTCTATCGCAAAAATCTTTTTTTATGTAACATATAGCTCAAAACGTTCCGTTCAATCCCGCTCCATCTCGCGGATCTCACCGCTGTAGGCATCAATCTTGTAATCCATTTCCTGGCGCGCATAATAAAATTCTATCTCGTAAACCACCTGTCGGCTGTCTCTCTCAAATTTTATCTGTGAAAAGCTTGCCTCCGCCGAATCCACTCCCGCATCCGTAAGCGCAATCTCTTTTGCGCGCTCCATCCCGATCACAGTATCCTCATCGTCCTCTTCTATCTGCAGGCTCACTTCTGCCGTCGCCTCGCCGAGATCTCTTCCATTCAGCTCCCACTCCAGAATCACGCCGTCTGCTTCCCTGATAAGATATTCGTACTCCACGCCATCCGCAAAAAAGGACACCTCGTAAACCGGTTCTCCGTCCTCCCACTCTGCCTTTGTATGCAGGCGTTCCGCCATGTCGGACGTAATATCTGCATCCGCAAAAGCAATTTCTTCTGCCTGCGTTGCGTCTATTGAAACCGCCGCGCCGACATCTGCAGCCATCGCACTCTGCCCGCCAAAAATCATCATCATGCCAAGCACACCTGCTGCCGCCCGGCGTTTCGTATCCATGTTGCACTTTTTCATGTCGTTTTCCTCCTGCCCTTTTCTTTTATTATACACGATTCCGGAAATCTGTCGAGTATAAAAATATGCTACTGGAAGAATAAAATTATTTGTGATCCATCACCTTACAAAACATCACCGCCACACCCGAGCTCACCGCCGTTGTCAGTATTCCCGGCCCGACGATCGCCGTGGGATTCACACTTCCATACTGGCTCCGATAGGCTATAATATTCACTGGAATGAGCTGCAATGATGAGATATTCAGTATCAGAAACGTACACATTTCATTACTGGCAACTCCTGGCGGCATCCCTCCTCCGAAGAGAGCAGTGAATATATTCAGAATCTTATTTAGACGTATATGCAAAGAGATGTGAGCCCCAAAGCCCGCATCTCTTTTTCAAACACATTTGTTTCGTTTATTATTTACTTTTCTGCTTCTGCACTACCTTATCCAGTGTGACTGCCAGAATCAGTACCAGACCCTTTACTACCTTCTGCCAGTATTCGGAAACATTCATCAGAACCATGCCGTTTGACAGCGTTCCCATCAGCAGTACGCCCACAATAACGCCCATGATTCTTCCTTCGCCTCCGCTGATGCTGATTCCACCAAGCACGCATCCGGTTATTACATCCATTTCGTATCCTTCACCGGAATTTGCCTGCCCCGAATTCACACGGGCCATCAGCATCATGCCGGCCAGCGCATACAATGCTCCCGCCAATGTATATACCTTATAAAGAACCAGCTTTACATTTGTACCGGACAGGCGGGCTGCCTCCTGGTTGCTTCCGATGCCATAAACAAATCGCCCGAAAGGAAACTTATTCAGCAAAATATAACCGACGGCAAAAGCACCTGCCATAATGATAACCGGAACCGGCACTACCCCGACGTATCCCTGTCCAATTACGAGAAATCTCTTGTCGATTCCGTAAACAGGAAAGCCGCCGCACAACAAAAATGCCACACCCCGCAGAGCCGTCATGGTTCCCAGCGTCATAATAATGGGTGCAATACCAATTTCATTAATAAAAAACGCATTAAATAAGCCCGCAGCAGCACCCAGCAATAAAATCAGAATAATAACAATGGGAATCGGCCATCCCCTCGACAGAAGCTGTGCACCCGCCACTGCCGAAACCCCGATCACCGATCCTACCGACAGATCCATGCCGCCTGTCAGAATGACAAACGTCATTCCCACCGAGCACACGCCCACAATGGATACCTGCCTCAGTATATTGAATATATTTGATGTTTTTAAAAACGAAGGTTCACATATGGCAAAGATCAGCACAAGCACAATCCAGGCAAACACAATGCCGTATCTGGATAAATCAATTTTTTTCGCTTTCATAATATGTCCTCCCTGATTATTGCTGAATTCCTGCAGCCAATGCCATAATTTTTTCCTGCGAATATTCCGGTCTTTCCAGGCTGCCGCTGATTTTCCCTTCATGCAGAACCACAATCCGGTCAGCCATGCCGATCAGCTCCGGCAGCTCTGAACTGATCATGATTACAACCTTCCCCTGCTCCACCAGCTCCAGCATAAGCTTATATATTTCCTGCTTTGCCCCAACATCGATTCCCCTTGTCGGTTCATCAAAAATCAGAACCCTGCTATCTGTAAACAGCCACTTTGCCAGCACTACTTTCTGCTGATTGCCGCCGCTCAGATTACCTGCGAGCTGCCCGTCAGACGGTGTTTTTATCTCCAGCGCTTTAATATACTTCTCTGCCACATCATGATCCGTCTTCTCACTGATCATACCGCCCTTTAAGATTCCTTTCAGACGCGCAAAAGAAATATTATGACGGACGCTGTCTTTCAGAAAAATACCCTGCTGCTTTCTGTCTTCGGGGATCAGCCCTATTCCGGCTTTAATCGCATCCATCGGCTTTTTTATTTGCAGTTGCCTGCCTTCCAGCATAATTTTACCACTGACTATTTTATCTGCTCCAAATACAGCTCTTGCCACTTCTGTTCTGCCGGCTCCTACCAGCCCGGCAAGTCCGAGGATTTCTCCCTTATACGCCTCCAGATTAATATCTTTTAAAAGCTCCGTGTTTAATCCCCGGACCTCCAGGACCTTTTCTCCCTTTTTATAGTGCTTTTCCGGGTACTGTTCTCCAAGCTCCCGGTTCACCATCAGACGGATAATTTCCTCCGCGTTTGTCTCACCCGTCTCCATCGTCTGAATATAATGTCCATCCCGAAAAACGGATACCCGGTCACAAACCGCAAATATTTCCTCCAGCCGGTGTGAAATGTAAATAATGGTGATGCCTTTTTTCTTTAAGGTGTCTATGATGCGGAACAGATACGCTACTTCATTTTCTGTCAGCGGCGCTGATGGTTCGTCCATAATAATAAGCTTTGCATTGCAGGACACTGCTTTTGCAATCTCAACGATCTGCTGGTAGCCAACGCTTAAATCTCTTACCATTGCATCACCGGGAATCGAAATTCCAAGCTGAGCCATAATGTCCTGCGTCATCTCATGGAGCCGTTTATAATCCAGCATTTTGTTTTTCATCGGATATCTGCCATAGTAGATATTTTCCGCAACAGAAAGTGATGGAAACAGGTTAAATTCCTGATAAATTGCCGCAATGCCTAATTTCATTGATACGATCGGAGAATTATCCCTCACTTCCTGCCCATTGAAAAACATTTGTCCCCTGTCCGGTCTGACAGCGCCCGTGATAACTTTTATAAAAGTAGATTTACCGGCACCGTTTTCACCTGCGATCGCATGCACTTCTCCTGTTTTGAAAGACAATGTCACATCATCCAGAGCGCGCACACCGGGAAATTCCTTTGTTATGTTCTTCAACTCTAATATGTATTTACTCATACACGCCACTCCACTTCACGTTTCCCGCAAATGACAAGATTCTTTACTTTATAAAATCAGCAACGTTCTCGATCGTAACCGGCTTAAAGCTTACATAAATCGGATCTTCAACAGTGCCTTCCTTCAGCACCTGCTCTACCGCCTGACAAAGCAGCTCTCCCTGATCATACGAACCGATGTCCACCGTTCCGCGTAAAATGGTATCTTCTGAAATGTACTCCAGATTTTTCGCGTCTGCATCCTGCCCTGTGATGCAGATGTTGTCTTCGCCTTTACCTGCCGCAATCATCGCCTCATATGCGCCCAGTGCAACGGAATCGTTGGAGCATACGATAACATTCAGATCCGGGTATTTCGCCAGTGTTGTTTCGACTGCCTCCATACCTGCCTCTGTCGTGTTGCCCGACTGAATAGCTACCGTCTCTGCATCCGGCGCCAGAGATGCAACTCCATCCTTCATACCGTTTCCGCGCTCGATCAGCTGCTCGCTCTCCTGCACGTAAACATACATTACCTTGGCGTCTTCCTGGCTGTCCAGATTGTCTAAAATCCACTGACCTGCTATTTTCCCGTTTTCAAAGCCATAGTCATAATTATTTACGGCAACCCAGGCATTAGAGCCTTCAATATGCTCGGACCATGAAATAACCGGTATTCCTGCCGCCTGCGCTTCTGCGACAGCTGTTTCCGGTGCGACGGTATCTACCGGACAAATTACAATGCAGTCAACTCCCTGCGTAATCAGATTCTCGATTGCCGTTACCTGTGTTGTCGCGTCAGAATGTCCGTCAATCACCTGCACTTCCATATTATAATTATCCTGGAAATCCTCCACGCCCTGTACCACGCTGAGGAAATAGTTAATTGTCAGATCCTGTACGATAAATCCAACCTTTGTCTTCTCCTCTGCCGCTGCGCTCATGCCCGCCACTGAGGCGATTAATGCTGATGCCGTTCCGAAACATAAAACCTTCTTTAAATTCTTGTTCATAATAATCCTCCTTTTTTAATTATCCGTTCTTCCTTCTCCAAGATACAATTTCAACATTCTTTCGATTGCCTTATCCCATACATTCCATTCATGGATTCCCGGCCATTCTTCATAATAGAAGTCCTTTATTTTCTTTTCACACACGCTTCTTAAATTTGTAGTCTGATGATACAGGAAATCCTCTGTTCCGCATACCATGTAAACTTTTGGCAGATCACTTCCGTTCACGATGCAGCGCTGCAATATTTCCGGAATGGAAGCTTCTTTGGGAACCCTGTCCTTTCCTCCTGTGATCGGAGCGATCTCATTCTCAATGTCCTTCAGCAGTACCGGTGCATCTTTTTCCTTTGAGATTCTGACAATATCATTAAGGTCATACGCACCGGAAAAAGCTCCGCAGTATCCATAAATTCCCGGCGCCTCCAGCGCACAGCGCAGCGCACCATAGCCTCCCATTGACAATCCCGCGATCAGCATGTTCTCCCGTTCTACTGACAGGCAGAACAACTCCTCTGCTATTCTGGGCAGTTCCTCTGTTATGTACGAAAATGCTGATATTCCATTTACCATATCAAAATACCAGCTTCTTTGTACTTCCGGCATCAATACTGCCAGATTATAGCGCTCCGCGTATCGTTCTATCGCCGTTCGCCTGACCCAGGTTGCCGCGTTATCTGACAGACCATGAAGCAGGACCAGGGTCTTCGGCTTCTCCTGCCAGATATACCTCCGGCCATCCTGGGGCAGAATAACATGGAGCTGCGTATCCTGTTTCATATTTTCCGAATATATATTTCCAACAAAATATGCCACCTTTTCACCCCCTTCCTTTTTACCTCTTTTGTCCTTCGCCCATTCCACTTTTATATTTCAGATATATATTACAAAAATATAGTATCATCTAAGAAAATGTCTGTCAATGGTAAAAAGTACTAATTAAGAGCCTCTGTTTTATTGCATATTAGCCAAACATTTCTCCTTTTATCAATGCTTGACATCGTTTTACATAATAACTATAATAAAAATAAAGTGGTATATAAGGTGCCGTTATCTTTATCACTTTTAAATGAACCTTATATATTTCTAAAATTAAAGATACCACTCTGGAGGTCGCCCTCATGGCTAACAACATTGATTTAAAAAAAGAAAATCAGAATAAAGTGTACCGTTATATTTATTCCAGCAGTGAACCTGTATCCAAATATGACTTAATGGATAGTTTAAATCTCAGTCTTCCTACCGTAAATCTGATTATTAAATATTTGTGCGAAAACGGCTATATTTACGACTGCGGCACGCTTTCTTCCCGCGGCGGGCGCCCACCGAAGACATATCAGATTGTGCCCACGCTTTATTATTCTATCGGGCTGGATATCACCGGTCACCATATCCATGCTGTTATTATCGATTTACAGGGAAATATTATCGAACGCACGCGGGACAAAATCTGCTTTTCTCCCAGCGAAGAATACTATCAGACTCTTGCCGGCTTAGTGGAACAGATGCTTTCCCGTTCCGGTATAGACAGGAAGCATATTTTAGGCGTTGGGATTGCTTTTCCCGTCATGGTGGATATGCAGAAACAAAGCCTTCTCCATGTCGAGCTTACTTCTGTAAAAAACGTGGATATAGAAGCGATTTCAAGACATCTTGGATTTCCCTGCAGGATCTGCAACGATGCCAAGGCTGGCGGTCTTGCTGAGAGCTGGAATGTAAAGGATATGCAGAATTCCTTCTATCTTTCTCTGAACAATACAGTAGGAGGAGCTATTTTTCATAACAGGACCCTCTATTTTGGTGAAACTTACGAGAGCGGCGAAGTGGGGCATATGACACTTGTCAATAACGGCAGACTCTGTTATTGCGGAAAAAACGGCTGTGTGGATGCCTATATTTCCGCACTGAATCTGTCGAACAGTGCAAACGGTTCACTGGAGCAGTTTTTCCAGTATGTCGAAGAAGGAAGCAGTTATCATCTGAATATATGGAATGAATATCTTGAGAGCCTGGTTATTACTGTCAATAATCTGAAAATGCTTTTTGACTGTTCTATCATTGTGGGCGGATACGTAGGCTCCTATCTGGAAGCCTACTATGATACGATAAAAGAAATGTTAATTGAACGAAATACATACCATGAAAACGCAGATTATTTTAAAATCTGCAAATTTAAACGCTTTTCCACCGCAGTCGGTGCGGGGCTGATCAACGTTAACGAATTTCTCAAGACGGTCTGATGTCCTGCACCAGAGGGATCCCGGCGGCATCTGAAAAAGTTCTGGTACACTATATCGGCAAATCGGCAGAACCCGCATATTTTCTGGACTTCTGCCGATTTCACTTCCAAACCTGAGAGACCGCAATCACGGCTTCATACGCACCATACTGCGGTACTGCTTGGCAGTCTGCCCCTGGAATTTTTTAAAAAGACGGGCATAATAGTTTTCATCGTAAATTCCGACCTGCGCCGCCACCTCATGGATGGGCAGATCGGTCGTCGCCAGCAGGATGAGGGAGGACTGGATGCGCTTTTCGTTCATATAATGCGTCAGCGTCTTGCCCGTCTCCTTTTTAAACTGCGCGGACAGATAATTGAGACTGATATTGACCTCCTCCGCGATGGACTTCAGGGACAGCGGCTCCCTGATATGGAAGTCTATATAGTTCACGGCGTCGCGGATGACGCTGGAATAGCCGCGCATGGAATGATTTCTGACCAGCAGGCAGTATTTGCGCATCATAACATGGCTTAAATCCGCCAGCTCCGTGACGCGGGCGGCGTTCTCAATCTGCTTTGCAAAGGCTTCCGAGATCCGGTCTATATATACGGGATGCACCTCCGCCTGCTGCACCGCTTTCCTAAAAAGCGTATTCCACACCACCATCATGTTTTTTACATCGCGCAGGTTGTCATCGTTTCTCGGCTTCAGGCGGTAGTGCTTAAAGCCCTGCGTGACCTCCATGATTTTCTCCATATCCCCTATCTGGATGGCTTCCATCATCTGGTCTTCGTAGCGGTACCGCTCCTCCACTGCGGCTATCCGCAGCGATTCTTCCTCTCCCTGCTCTTCTCTGTGCGGTTTTTCATTAAATTCATTATAATTTTCCACCCGCGTGATGGATAGCCCTTCCCGGTCGCGGCAGAGATATCCAAGCTGCGTCAGGACAACGCCCTGCAACGCGTCCGAATCCGCCAGAATCGGAACACTGTAGTAATACTCCTTCAGCTCTTCCGAAAGATAAGGCGCAAGCCCCAGGCGTTCTATCACCCGCTCCACAATCTCCTCCGGATTGCTCATGATGTACGGTCCTATCTGGATAAACTCCTGCCTGCCATCGCTGCAATGCTCCTCTGGTATCCGGAAGCTCATGTAATGCTCCTCGAAAGAATCCCGGACCAGGTACAGTATCTTTTCTTTATAATGCTTCTCCATCATACGGAACCCGCGTTCGATCTCATAGGGATACCCCAGAAATCGCCTGAGCCCCTGGTCAAATTCCATAAGTGCTGTCTCTTCCGTCATCCGGTTGTCCATGCGCATCAGCTTCACCCCGAACGCTCTGACCAGTTCCTCTAATTGTCTGATAACATCTATTTCCATATTTTATCTCCATGTCCTATGATGCAGTGGGCAAAAATCCCTAATTTACATTTTATTATTGTATATTATAAATAAAATACCGTTTTCTGTAAAGAGCATAAAAAGACGGAACGCTGTGCCTGTGCACAGCATCCCGCCCCTTTTTTGTCTTCTGTCATATTTTCTGTCAGATAAATTTCCGCTCTGTCACAACCGCATCTACAGCCCGGTCCAGAGTCACATACTTTCGCGCTTATCCTTTTACGGCTCCGGCAACTGTATTTTTCTCCAGCACCCGGTAAAAGAACGGGAATGCGAAGAGAATCGGAACCGTCGATACGACGATTGCCGCAAACTGCACGAGATATTTCACAAGCTGCAGCTCGCCGCCGGATACCATCATGTAATTCTGGTTGCTCGTCTCCACGATTTCACGTATCCAGAGCTGCATCGGCCAGAGGTCCTTGCTGTTCGGCACGTAAATCGACGCCTGGAACCAGGAATTCCAGTGGAGAATCGCCGTATTGATCATGATTACCACAATCAGTCCCCGCGCCTGCGGAAGCATGACCTTAAACATGGTAGTCAGATGACCAGCCCCATCAATTTTCGCCGACTCGACGGTTTCCTCCGGCACCGACAGAAACGCATTCATCGCCAGCACCATAAACATACCGTTCGTGCAGGACGGAACCACCAGCGACCAGACCGTGCCGGTCAGACCGAGGTTGCGCAGCACGATATAGGTGGGAATCGTCCCGGCGGAAAATACCAGGGAAAGCATACAAAACAGCTTCATAAAGTTCTGCAGCTTTGTTTTCCTGCTCAGGCAGTACCCTGCGATCACGTTTAAGACCAGACCGAACACGACGTTGACCACCATATACAGAATGGTGTTAAACATTCCGCGCAGCACATTTCCGTCCGCAAAGCTTCCGCCCGTTTCCTGGAAGAGAATCCGGTACGCCTCCAGATTCACAGAATTTCCGAACCACCACGTAATTCCCTCGTTGGAAATCAACTGCTGCGGGTCGCTGTAGATGGAGCTCATCAGCACGTGCCACATCGGCACGATGCATATCAGGACTACCAGGCACAGAATCGCGATGATAACGATATCCACAATCGTTCCGCTCACGCTTTTTCCGTGCACCATTCCCTCCTTTGGCTTCTTTCTTGATAAATGCTTATTATCCATCTTCTCAATCTCCCTTCTGCTATGCGGCGTTCTTCTTCTGCAGTCCTGCCTGCAGATAATTCGAAATCAGCATCAGCACCGTGGCAATCACAGACTGGAACAGACCGGCTGCTGTCGACAGCGCGTAGTCCGGCTTCGCTCCGGTAAAGGAATACCGGTAGGTGAAGGTCTGCATACAGTCGGCAACGCTGTAGATATCGGAATTATACAGCAGAAGGATCTTATCAAAGCCCTGCATGAAAATCAGTCCGACGTTCAGGGTAAGCATGGTCAGCACAAAGGGCATAATAGCGGGCAGCTTGATTTTCACCAGCCGGTCCCAGCGGTTTGCCCCGTCAATTGCCGCCGCTTCCATAATAGAATTGTCGATGTTGGAAAGCACCGCGACAAACATAATCGAGCTGTAACCCGTTTTCTGCCACACTTCAATAAAGGCATTTATCAGCCAAAACACCGGGATATCTCCGTTTGTCAGAAGATTCTGCGGCGTTATGTGGAAAATCGATACCAGCAGCTCCGTGATGATGCCGTCCTTATCCAGGAACAGCTTAAACATCATACACACAACGACTGTGGAAATAAAATACGGCAGGAAGGAAATCGTCTGGACGCCGCGTCTGAACCATTTCACCCGCACCTCTGACAGCAGCAGCGCCAGCACCAGCGGGAAGAAAAAGCCGAATACCAGATTAATCAGCGCCATGCACACGGTGTTCCGAAATGCCAGCCAGAACTGGTCCAGCGAAAACAGACGGGCAAAATTCGCAAATCCTACCCAATCGCTTCCCAGAATTCCCTTCCGGAAGCTGAAGTCCTCAAATGCCATCGCAAGCCATGCCATAGGCATATAGTTAAAAACGAACAGGAAGGTAAATGGCAGAAGGAACATGACGTATACGATCCAGTTTTTCCTCAGGTCCTCTTTCCATGTCTTTTTGTTGATTCCCGGTGACCGGGCTCCTTTTTTTGCAATCACTTTACTCATAATCCAGCTCCTGTTTTATATGACAAAAGAGACTGCCGCCTGTCTGCAGGTCCCTTTGGGGACCTGCTGCATAAATAGCGGACAGCCTCTTTCACCTGTTTACTACTTTGTTTCCTTTGTTTCCTTTGTTTCCTTTGTTTCCTTTGTTTCTTCTGTTTCTTTTTCGGCAGGCGCTTTTTCCGGCTCTGCTTTTGCCGCTTCTGTCACGGCTTCTGTTGCCGGCGCCTCAGTTGCCTTTACTTCTGCTTTTGTCTCAGCTTCTGTTGCCGGCGCTTCTGTTGCTGGTGCCTCAGTTGCCTTTACTTCTGCTTTTGTCTCAGCTTCTGTTGCCGGTGCCTCTGTTGTCTGTGCCTGTTCTGCCTCAGATACTGCCGTCTCAACCTTTGCTGCTTCTGTCACAGCCTCCGTTGCCTCAGCCTTTGCTGCTTCCGTCACAGCTTCTGTTGCTTCTGCTTTTGTCTCTGCTTCCGTCACGGTTTCTGTGGCTTTCGCTTCTGTGGCTTTTTCTGTTTCTGCTTTCTTTGCATCCGCCGCTTTCTTAGCATTTGATGCTTTCTTCGCAGCCGCCTGCTTCGTCACAGCAGTTGTTGCTGCTCCCGCCGTACCTTTTTTAAGGTCAACGCCCATATCTGCATTCTTAATGCAAACCGTGCCGTTTTCCTCTGTAATCGTCAGAGTAAGCTGACCATCCATCAGAGATACCTTATTTTCGCTCCAGCTTCCCGCAAAGTTCTGGGTTCCGCCGTAATTCGCCGGCATATTTACCGTATACTGCGCCGCTCCATTTTCAGAGAGCACCAGCGTTGCATCAAAATAGCCGCCATGTTTTCCGGTGTAGGTTCCTGCATAGCTTACCGGCGCTTCGCTTTCCGATTCGGTCTGTTTTTCTGATTCTGTCTCTGATTCTGTTTCAGATTCTGTCTCCGGCTCCGTTTCCGGTTCTGTTACCGGTTCCGACTCCGACGGCTTTTCTGATTCATCTGTCGAACCGCTGTCTTCTTTCGTCAGGCTGACGCCCATATCCACATTCGTTACGGTAACCGTACCGTCTGCTTCTGCAATCGTCAGAACAAGCTGACCATCCATCATTGATACCGTATTGCCGCTCCAGCTTCCCGTAAAGTTCTGGGTTCCGCCGTAATTCTCCGGCATATTTACTGTATACTGCGCTGTTCCGTCTTCAGAAAGTACAAGTGTTGCATCAAAATAGCCGCCGTGTTTTCCGGTGTAGGTTCCCGCATAGCTTACTGCCGGCTTTTCTGTCACCGGTTCTGTCTCTGTCTGCGGTTCTGATTCTGTCTCAGGTTCGCTGTCCGGCTGTTTCTCTGTCTCCTTCTCTGTTTCTGTCGGCGGGGTTTCCGGGGTTTCCGGTTTTTCCGGTTTTTCCGGTTTTGTCGGTTTTTCCGGTTTCGTTGTGCCGCCCTTATTTTCGTATGTAACTGTTCCCGGCTGTGTATACAGCGCCGGAGAGCTGGGGATTCCTACGGAAATCGATTTTACTGTCTTTCCGTCCGAAGCATAGGTAACGCTCATTTTCATCTTCGTTCCTGCCGGGAAGATAATGTTGTTCATCACATCCGTGCCGGACTTTGTCATCGTCAGAACTGCTCCGTTTGCAATACCGGTATAGGTACCTCTCTGTGCTTCGATTACCATAGTGCTGTAGGTAAGCTTCAGGATATATGTCTTGTCGCTGTACAGTGTCAGCTCGCAGGGCAGGTCCACCTGGGCATAAGAGCCGTTTACAACACCGTATCCCTTTACACTGCCGTTTAACACGTATGTTCCGTCGTCTGCTGTGTTCTGATTGTTATTGTTATCGGAGCTGCCGCCCTGATTGCCCTGATTGCCGTTTGTGCCGCTGCCCGGCTTATTGGAATTATTGTTGTCCGGATTCTTGTCAGATCCATTGTCCGGCTTTTTATCGCCATTATCCGAGCTGCTTCCGTCTGCAGGAGGCGCGCTGCTTCCGGTGAAGGTCGCGTCATTCCATACAAAGTAATAGTTTCCTTCGCTTCCGGAAATTGTCGCCGACAATCCCTGAATCGTAAGTGTCCTTCCGGACCAGCTTCCCGTAAAGTATGCGTTCTCCTGATGTCCGTGCATATCGCACTTGAAGGTTGCTGTTCCGCCGGGCAGAAGCTCGATAATTGCCTCAAAATAGCCCGCAATCTTTCCATAATATACATAGGAGGTAGAACCGCTCGCCGCTACCGCAACACCAGAGCTCGGCTTTCTGCCTGTGCCGTTATCCTCTGTGCCCTCTTCATTCTCGCCTGCGGAATCCGCTTTCGCCAGAGCACTTTCAGAAGCCTCGTTGTCCGTGGACATCAGCACACCGTCCAGTGTTATTTCAAAGCTCTCGCCGCTGCCTGTGATGTACGCAGTCTCGTTCATATCCGCAATGGTAACAGACCTTGGCGTGCCATCCGCGTTCTTCTCCCAGGTGCCCTCGCACTGTGCGCCGCTGAGTACGATGGAGCAGCTCATATCGTCATACAGAATCACGACATTTTCACCGGTCTCATCCGCGAATACATACACTTCGTTTCTCACGCGCGGTCCCAGCTCCATCGCACTGCCGCCCTCCGGCGTAAACACTGCTTTTGTCGCATCGTCCTTGTCGATTACCAGGGTGCCGCCTGTAGCGCCTTCGCCCGCCGTCAGTATGTAGGTATCGCCGTCCAGCTCCCAGGTACCCGTAACTTCACCCGTACCGGTCAGCATGTTGTCCAGGTAGGTTCCGTCATGATAGATGGTGATGGAAGCATTTCTGCCATCCTCCAGCCTGTAGTAGAAGGTATAAAGCTCTACGCCCCGCTCCTGCGGATCTTCGTCCACATGCAGGAAGCAGTAGTTTGTATACCATGAGGTTGCGCCGATTTCATTTTCCGTCGGGATTCCCAGAATCTTGTTTTCTTCGGTATCCCAGCCGCTGCGGAAATACTCTGTCTCTCCGTCCAGCGAATAGAACACGATCGTCTTATCCGCCGTCATCTCTTCCCAGTTTCCTTCGCCGCGCAGCTCTGCAGAAGGCGCGGTGTTCATCGTAATCTCCTCGTCCAGAACCTCATAGGTACCCAGAAGCGGGTCGATTACAGCAATCCACTGTTCGCCGCTGCCGGACATCGCCTGGAAGTAAAAGGTCTGCTTGTCTTCGATAATCTCTCCTTTTTCGTGGAAGCTTATGAAGCAGTCCTGCTCGAACGTGGTTCCGCCCGATGCACCGGAGTATCTTCCTTCGTAATACCCCTCTGTCGGAAGCTCCGTATCCTCTTCCCCGCTTTCCGCCGCGTCAGCCGCTTCTGTTTCTGCTTCGGCTGCCACTTCGGTCGCCACTTCGGTCGCTGCCTCTTCCGCCGCCATTCCGGTAACGGCTGTCGCCGCCAGGCCCGCGCTAAGCGCCGCGGTAAGGACCGTTTTCAGTAACCATTTTCTTTTCATATATCTTTTCCTCCCTTCAAAAAATACACCAGTATTTCAAAACCGCATTGTCTCCTAAAATTCTCTTACTCCGCAGCAGCGCTGTACAAATCGTATGCCGCCTGCGCATATTCCTGCAGAATGTCGCCCGCATCGCCAATTGCGTTTACCCAGTCCTCCCAGGCGTAGCCGAAGGTCGTCTCATCCGGAGCCTTGATCGGAGAAGCCAGACGGCTCTGCATCGCTTCTGTCATCTTGGCATAAGCGGTATTATAGGTATCGTCCGCTTCTATCTTTCCGGCGATATCTGTCAGGATGTCACCGGTGTTCGGATAGCGGTTCCAGTTGTCGATTGCCTGCTGTTCTACCGCTGAGTAACCGTGGTCCATTGCACCCATGTAGTGATAGCCCAGTGAGAGGCGGTTCAGTCTTGCCGCGCCGTTGAGGTCCTGGCTCTCCGGATTATTATCCGCCCACCGGTAGGTTTTTCCGGTCTCGGCGTTTTCCTCCTTCACGTATGCGCCCTCTGTCAGTCCGTATTCCGTATAGAAAGCATCCTGCGTTTCCTCATACTGCTCTTTGCTGAATCCGAAGCTTGCCAGCACTCCGCCCTCTTCGGTATAGAGGTAGTCGATGAGGCTCAGCAGGGCCGGAAGGTTTTTATCCTCCGCCGCCGTCGTAATCATGCTGCTTCCCGCCACTCTGCCCATCATGTAAATCGTATCCGGCTCTTTAAAGCGGTATTCATTCTCGCCAATCACATCGTTGATCGGAAGCGGAGCTCCTACTACCATGATACCTTTTGTCAGAGCGATCGAGCCGTTGTCCAGCACGCTGCCAAGCTGCGAGGTCTTATGTCCCAGATACACCGGAACCGCTCCTGAAAGCTGTCCCGCCGCGTCTATCTTATAGAAGATATCCGATGTTCTGGTCGTGAAGTCCCGGTCGATCCAGCCCTTCTGATACCATTCGTTCATATACTGCAGATAAAGTCTGGTGCTCTCTGAGGTCAGCCCCGATACAATCTTTCCGCTGTCCGCATCGTAGTAAATGGTCGGTGCGCCGCCGCCGAATGCGCTTGAGAAATCTCCTCTTGTCGAGGTTCCCCAGTAGTAAAGACTCATCATGTAGGTATTATCGCTGCTCAGCATCGCTCCGCTGTCATCCGTGTAATCCGGATTGTTCCAAACCTTTTCCTCATAGGTCTGCAGCATCCATTCCCAGTCGGAAAGGAATACCGGGTCCTGTGTGCCGCTGGGGAATACAAGATTGTCGGTGTAGGTGTTCATGGAATCATCGCCGTAGCTGCATGTAATTCCGTTTCCGCGCGTACCGCCGACGCCTACCTCCCAGGTATCTTCGGAATCCGCTGTGTAAAGAGGATTTTTCTGCCAGCCGCCTGCCGTCCAGGCACTTTCATCGGTTCCATAAGCTTCCTGCGCCTCATAATAATTGGTAATCTCCGGCGCAGCCCCCTGGCGTTCTTCCCATTCCATTTGCAGAATCTCATCCGCATTGACCGCCCATACGTATTCCGGCATTTCACCAAAGCGCACCAGCCAGTCTCTGCGGTACATCAATCCCTGATACTGGTCCTGCCCCATATCGTTAATGCACAGGATCTTCAGTATTTTCTGCTCGCCGTCCACAATCGACACCGCTTCCCGGTAAAGAGCCGGATCGGACCGGATCAGCTCCATGTAATTCGGCATGTATTCCTCTGCGAGTTCCGTTAAATCCATCGCAATTCCTTCGTCGTAAAGCTGTGTGACGGAGCTCTGCGAGTAGTTGAGGTCCATAACGTCCTGGAAATCGCCTCCGTAAATGAGTGTGGTAAAGGAATCCGCCGGATTCGTGGATGACGCCGCGTCAAATTCCAGCGTCAGCGTCGCCGCATTATCCCCTTCTCCCCACTCCTGCGCCATCAGATACTGGATGATCGGATTTTCTGCATAATCCATGTAGAATTCATCCTTTTCCCCGTTCGCCAGCCAGAAAGTGAATGTGTTTTCATCATTTTTTGCACCGGCTGTCAGCGACGGCACAAGCGCCGCAAGCGCAGCGCAAAAAAGAATTCTGCCTGCTCTTTTCCTTTTCATAGAGTTCCTCCTGTTCTTATTTAAGTTTTCCTTTCTGAATTACTGATGCTTCGTATTACTATTATAATGCCGGGAATCTTTTTTCTTTAGAATAATTTTAATTAGAATTAGCACAAAATACCCGTCTGTATCCTCCCATACCACTGTCAATAGTATCAGGATTTCACATTCTGCTGCTTATTTTTTCGACATCTATTATAATGAAGCAAAAGCAACGCCGCCTGAGTTTGGAAGTTTATAATTCATAAATGCTCCAGATTTCTGGTACACTATATAGGAAAATCGGCAGGGCCCGCATATATACCGGGCTTCTGCCGATTTCACTTATTTCAATCCATGCTCCCACGAGGGGAGCGGCTACAATCTCCGGGTACTCTAAACCGGTATTACAATTTCAATCCACGCTCCCGCGAGGGGAGCGACGGAAATAACATTGAGGCCCCGGAAAGTCTGATAAGATTTCAATCCACGCTCCCGCAAGGGGAGCGACTGAAAATGAATCATTAATTACTTTACTTTATATATTTCAATCCACGCTCCCGCGAGAGGAGCGACGGCAAGCGGTGCCGTATATGTTCTGTCTATCGGTAATTTCAATCCACGCTCCCGCGAGGGGAGCGACACGGTACGATCGACCTGACCTTTACGATCTCAGATTTCAATCCACGCTCCCGCGAGGGGAGCGACACGGCAGCGGGACAGAGCGCGGAAGCAGCAGCCGATTTCAATCCACGCTCCCGCGAGGGGAGCGACGGGAATTACACATTCAGCGTGGAGCGGGTTACTGATTTCAATCCACGCTCCCGCGAGGGGAGCGACGCAGGACGGATAAAGAACTGGAGCTGAGGGAGCAATTTCAATCCACGCTCCCGCGAGGGGAGCGACCTTCCGGCCAGCTGACGTTCATCGATTCCAAGCGATTTCAATCCACGCTCCCGCGAGGGGAGCGACGATCATGAACATGCCATATCTAACAGAAACAGGAATTTCAATCCACGCTCCCGCGAGGGGAGCGACCTGCTGCGGGCTTATTTAATGCGTTTTTTATTAATATTTCAATCCACGCTCCCGCGAGGGGAGCGACAAGGAATTTCAGCAGGAATGTGACAAATATCGCAATTTCAATCCACGCTCCCGCGAGGGGAGCGACAGCAAATTCGCACAATTTTTAATTATATCTTTAATATAATTTTAGCGAATTTGTCCATTTTTCTAAAATTAAATTTTATTCATGATGTATTCCAATACCAATCTACAGTTTTTATACTATTTTACAAGTGCGAATCTCCCTGCATTCTTGTGTGTGCTTCGCATTCGCACAAGCAGGTCATAGAATCAATGTTTCATCCACTTTTATTCCCCGCTCAACGCCAATGCTCTCTATTTTTGTCTTATACTGATTTCCAAGATAGTAAAATCTAAGGCTATCCACTTCTTTGTCAATAATGTCCTCAAGAGTTGCTTTCAGCATCAAACATTGCGCATTGTCAAGAATGCATTCAAATACTGAATTTTGCACACGCCTTCCATAATTCACACATTGTTTCGCTACTTTTCTCAGTCGTGCTTTTCCATCTGACGTTTCTGTATTTACGTCATATGTGATTAATACCAGCACAAATCCCCACCTCACTTCCAGAAAAACGGCGGGTATCCATCCAAGTCGCCTCTCAGATATCTGGCAAGCAGCATCGCCTGGACATATGGAACTATTCCCCATTCCACTTTTTCATTCAAAAAGGGATGCATAAGAGTTTCCTTTTTCTTATTTTGCCATTCAGTCAGCAATATTTTTCTTGTTTCGTCGTCCATTAAAACTGCGCCGTTTTCTTTAGCCTTAAAACCTTTTCCAGTGACCATCCTTTTATTTATCAATGATACAACAAATCGGTCTGCCAGGACAGGTCTCAACTCTTCCACCAGATCCAATGCCAGTGACACTCTACCCGGACGTTCCGTATGCAAACACCCTACATAAGGGTCTAATCCAACTGTTTCCAATGCAGAAGTAACCATATTTGTCAGCAGCGTATATACGAATGACAGCAATGCATTCACATTATCCATAGGCGGGCGCCTGCTCCGGCCATGAAATGAGAAATCCTTTTTCTGCTGAAGAATCAATTCATCAAACACACCGAAATAAACTTTTGCCGCTTCTCCTTCAAATCCCCGTAATTGCTCAGTCGACTGACAGTCACGCACCAGACTTAACGAATTTTTTAAATTCTCCGATGCTGCTTTCAATTTTTCAACATCCACCTGCATACTGTGATCTCTGGTTGCCCGCTCCAGCACCCATCTGGCATTATAAATTTTTCCTGTAATACAGTTTTTCGCAACCTCCAGGCTTTTCTTTTCATCCAGAAAGCTTCTGTACTGCTGTTCTCTCAGAATCACATTACCCTTTATTTTTCCGCTTACTCTCGCCAGAAACTTCCCCTGCGGCGTCAGATAACACAGCGAAATATTTCGCTCTGCACAGGCTCCCATCAGCGCAGGACTTGTCCCTCGATATCCGAACGAGACAATTCCTTCCAGATTATGCAATGGAAGCCTGCCTATCTCACGTTCCTTATCCAATACAACAACATTCTCTCCATCCAAAGACAGATAACTATCTTCTGATGTCACATATAATGTATTCATCAATTTTTTCATTCCATGTCTCCCAATGCCTGCATAAGATATTTCTCAACAGAAACCGCCTTTCCCATTCCAGGCATACATATATCTTTTAAAGAACATGCGCTGCAGCGTTTATTATATTTCACCTGCGGAGTATATTTTCTGTCATAATATTGATGCATCTCCGTCGTTATATCTGCCACCTGTTTCCTTAGTTCTGCCGTTATCTTAACCGGTTCACGCCTCTTCGTTTCTCCGTAAAAAAGCGCACCTTCTGGAATATCAGCAGAAAACATTTCCTCCAGGCACATGGCCTGTGCTGTCAGTTGCAAAACATCTTCTTCCGACTGCTTTGGTTTTCCTTTTTTATATTCTATCGGATAAATCTCATAAAAGCCTCTGTGTCCATGCAGCTTCACGCCATCACTGCTTTTATGGAATTCTATCACATCACATTCCCCGCTGATTCCAAGCGTCCGCGAAGCAACCGGAAGCGCCCTGGTAATCAATACATCCCTTCGCTTTTCTGCCAGATACGGGTCATGCACCTTCTTATGCATCAGTTCTCCTGCAACAGTATGTACATTTTCCGCCCATTGCTGTTCAATATGAATCAATGCCCACTGACGTCTGCAAAACTGAAAATGCTGGATTCCGGAAAGCATCAGATATTCGTCTTCCTTATATTCCATTATATTTTCCTTTGCATTTCAACGGTATCCGGTATCATTTCTTCATTGATATCCACCACATAATCCTGGTATTTTCTCGGATATACCACCTCATCTTTTCTTCTTACTTCAATCGCATCAAATAACCGGTATGCAGGGCAATCCCCTAATTCTTTGCTGTGCTTAAATACAATCAGCTCCCGTACAGCCATCTTTCCTCTTGCTGCCGAATGGTCATGTTCAAACATATTAATAATCGCTTCCCACAACAGCTCCAGGTCATCCTCCGAAAATCCAGTGACCTTTCTCGCCAGATTTGCCGAAACATAGCCTTCCGCCCGGTACAGCGCATACGGAACAATATTTTTCCGTCCCATCTCCGTACTCTTATTTTCTGCATCTTTCTCCGTGGTAATCGCAACTCTGGTGATTGTCACCTCCTGGCTGATAATCGGGTCAATACTTCTGGCAAAGCCCAACTGCACCGGTCCTCTCACCTGCCCGCAATTTAAGGAAGCTTTCACAAAAGTAGTCATAACAGCTCCAAAGGTCCGGATATCATAAAAATTCCGGCACATAAAATCTCTGATTTTTATATCTGCTTCCGGGTCCTTCTTTTTCAGCTCCTTCACCGTCTTGTCGTCGACGCCAAGATATTCATATGCCTTATTATCACTTCTGTTAAGCGGAACATCTTCTCTGATATAAATGCCATATCCCGCTTCATCTTCTTTTACCGTTTCCACATAATTTCTGATTTTACGCTTCAGGCATACGTCCGTAACCAGTCCAAAACCAGTCTCTGGATCAATTCTTGGCATGTTGCCCGCATCCGGATCTCCATTCGGATTTCCGTTCTCCACATCAAATAAAACTACAAACTCATATCTGTTTTTAATTACTTCTCTCATTTATGCTTCCTCCTTTTTTTCGTACCTTTTCTGAACCTGATGATAATATCCAAGGATAAAATGTCCCTGCTCCTCCAGCGTAAGCCTCTTGGGAAAATCTTCTATTTTCCCCATCAACTGTGTCAACAGGTTTTCCAGGTACACTTTTTTTCCAATTTTCTGTCTTTCAATTTTCCGGATATGACTGTTTTTCAGCTTCATCAGAATTGGAAATACCGCCCCCGGAGTTGCGCAGGCAGAATTAAAGTACCGGTCTCTTATTGTAGCATTAACTCCCGGATTCGCCTCCTCCTGCACTGCTTCAAGCACCGCAAACAGCCTTCCCAGCACATACGCCGTGTCGTTTGTTTCCTCATTTAATCCCACAAATTTTTCCCCCTTCTCCAGTTGATGATTTTTTATCAGATACGCCTTAATGATAGCCGCTCTTCCCCATGTAATCTTTCCCTGCTCCGCACGAATCCGTATCAAAGTGCTGCTGTACAGATTTTCCGGATACCTGCTGTCAGATAAAATCGCTCTGAGCAACGCTCCCGGCAGATTCGGAACCGTTTTTTTGTCCTTCGATTTCTGATTAACAGTCTCATAAAGCATTGCCCCGGTTCCCAGATACTCCCGTTCTTCCCAGGAGGGCTTCACCAGCTCCATTCTCTGATAATGTTTCTGCATATTTTCCAGAAGATTTCCAAAACTGTCTTCGTAATAGAATCGGACAGACAGTCTCGCAGCATTCGGCGCCAGCCCCAGTATATAAAACCTCTGATTTTTATTCAGCTCTATTCCTTCAATATTAATCGCTTTCTGCAATCTGAGGTTTTTAAAAATATTCTTTATTTCTTCCTGATTATCCTTCGGCGGTTCCAGCGACCACCCGAAAACCTCCTGGTAAGCCTCCTCTCCGTCCTCCGCCCAGAATACAACGGTCGTATCTCCAAAACGGAACACGTAATCTCTCTGTGCCAGCAGATAATTCAAAGCTGTCGTATAAGCAAAAGCTGCATACTTCCCCACCGGCGCGTTGTAGCTCTGCTCCTTTCCGTAGGATTCAAATGCCGGACCGTTAAAAGATACCAGCGCCGCACCGCTTGACTGCGCTCCCTGCACCCCTTTAATCGTAGAATGAATCCGGGCAATCTCTGTCTTTTTTCCAGTTACCATACAGATTCCTTCCCGTCCACTGCTTTCACTGTCAAGAAATTCCTTCCACGCCCGGCGTATTTCTTCATCATCCTGCGCATCTTCGTCGTCCATCACAAAAATAAGATTGCCTCCTCCGGTAATCTCTTCCCACATTTCCTGCAAGGCAGGATACTCCTTTGCACGCTGCGGCTCCCACGTCGAAAAGAAGGCTTTTACAGCCGACGCAAATTTCCCCTCCGCCGACTTTAAAATTTCCAGGTGCCTGTTTTTCGCTGCCTCAAAACATTCCAGGACTCTTTTTCCAGTTCCCTGCGCATCTATTCCAAGCAGATATTTCGAATTATCACATAAAAAATTAGCCGATATACCTGAGGACCTCGTTACCATTTCGGGTACCATCTTAACCGCTGGAAGCACTACTTTTTTCTTTCCCACAGTATTTTCTGTTTTCAGAGAGATAATTCCCTTCAGTCTACCCTCTGCATCCAGATTCAGTGCAAAGGAAACCTTAGCCTGACACCAGCCCTGCTGCGCTATTTTTCCCGCGTTTTGCAATGTCTCATAATAATTTACCAAAGCCTGTAAAATCATCGAACCACCTCGCAATTTTGTACATCAATGATTCCCTTTTTCATAATTGCCCGGAAAAACATCGGCTGAATATTGTTCCTGTCAGAATAATCCATATCATATAACATAAAACCCAGGTCCCGCTCATCTTCATTCTCATAGGCGGTCAAAACCTCTTCTTCTTCGCACAGGCAGAACTTTACCGGAAATTCCCGGCACCCAAAATATGGCGTATGAAAGCATTCCCCTTTTCTAAGCCTTCGCATAATGATGTCCTTAAATTTCCCTGGATTATCGCTTTCATTTGCCTTTTCTGTCATTTCAAAATGCGCTTCTATGACATATTCCACATTTCTGAGCAGCAGAGAAGCTCTCTGTACAATTTCTGCTTTACTGCTGATGCAGAGCTGGTCTTGCTTGCCATTGTACACTGGAAGTATATTACTTGCCAGAATTTTACTCTTTACTTCATTTCTGCGCACACTGGTAAACTGGATCGGCTTTTTTACATAAATCCGGTCTATGACCCACCGCATCCCCGGATGCCAGTAGATTGCTTCCAGAATCCCCCGCGCCGCAGACGGCGTGATAACATCGTAGGAACACCTCTCCACCTTCATCTCCGGTCTGGTAAATAGCGCGTAATCTCCCCAGACCCTAACCTTAACTCCCTTTGCCATACTTCACCTTCTCCCTGTCTTATAATACAACGCCCTCTTTATAACATGCCGCTATATAATCCCGCGGCTGAAAATAAAAATCTGTATTGTAATCGGAAATACTGTCGTCAATCCACGAATGGTAAACTTCCCACATTCCTTTTACGACGTCATTATCAGAATAGCTGTCTTCAATCAGCCTTTCATATACTTCTCCTATCGTCCAGTAGTCCGGAACACGATACCGGCACTCCCTCTCGTTATCAAATGTCCCTTCTCCAATCTGTGCTTCTTCAATAAATTCCGCCGCAACCTTTTCTATCGGCTCGCAATGAAAAACATCTGCATATTCGTAAATACGCTCCAGTGTATCCCTTCCAAGAAGGTCTGCCACTTCTTTTCTTCTTCTCTTTGTTTTTCTCCCGATAAATTCAATCAAGCTGCAGGCGAAAAATAATTTATTATTATTTTTGCTTCCCATATACTTCCTCACTTCCTTCAAATACTAATGTATTTAGCGCTGAAATTGTGTGAAAACTAATCTGATGCGTAGGGTGGTTAAACTTTGCCAGCTCCCAAAAAGCGGCTCTCGAAATTTTTTTATCTATAAAGTTCTGTACATAATTAAATATTGCATCATCCGCCATAGGACCTTCTACTATATCGAATGTATGAGGTTGTCCTAATCTGCATGCCACAACAAAATCCAGCCATTCTTCCGTCATTTCTTCAAATTTCAAGTATTTCAGACTTTCATCCGGCGTATATTCATAACTATTAATATACCCCTTTTTTCCATATCTGGTCGCCCAGCGCTCTGCCTGTGTTTTATACTGTGTACAATAAAATCCAAAATAGAAGTCTTTATTAAACTTTGCTTTTCGTATTTCCGGATATTCTACGATCTGTCTGCTTCCATGATATAATATCATAATTTCTCCTTCAAATTATTTTTCATTTACGGTTATTATAAATACATCATAGCATCTATCATAAAAATGTCAATTAGAACTTTTACTTTTTTCAAACTTTATGGTATAGTGAAAACGTCTTTTGGCTATTTTTTTCACAAAATAGTCACTTGCGGATTGAAATATTTACGGTTATTATGTTATGTCAATGCGAGAGGGGATGCACACACCATGCATCCCCTCTCCTGTTTTACCATATTACAGCCTGTCCATATTCCACACCCAGAGTCAGCCCCATATCCTCCGTATAGGCTTCATTATCTCTTAGTACAAAATAGTCCTGCTTCATATCTTCTGATATTTCTTCCAAAATCCCTGCCGCATACATTTTCTGAAAATCATTTTCATGCAGGTTCACGCAATATTGCCCCATCTTTCTCACCAAGCCTTTCGTAAACCCTTTCTGTCTTAATTCTTCGTAAACCTCCGCCGCCTCTCCTTCTCTGGTTATCAGAATCGTTTTTGTATTTTCTTCAATAATGGTAAATTCTTTGCTCACTGTAGCAAATTGAAAATTACTCTTTTTGAATTTATCCATAATTCTCTTTTTGTCGAGATTATCTCCTTTAAAATGATACAGCATTTTAAAGTATCGGTTAATTGTATCCAGACTGTCCGGATTCCTTTTATCATAAAGAAGACTTTCTGTTATTTCCGTCTGCTGTCTCTGTCCCGGTACATCCTCACGCCCTTCCAGACTGAAAATATATGTGAAGCATGTATCCGCATTCCGTTTTCCTTCCCGATTGCATCTTCCTGCTGCCTGGATAATGGAATCCACTCCCGCCATCTGCCGGTAAACAGTCTGAAAATCCAGGTCCACTCCGGCTTCAACAAGACTGGTAGATACCACAATGCATCTTTCCTGTTTCTTTAAACGCTCCCTTATTTTATCAAGTATAGCTTTTCTGTGGACAGGATACATCGTTGTGGAAAGGTGATACACGCCTTCCCCTTTTACCTGTTGATAAATCTTCTGCGCACGCTTTCTGGTATTTAAAATACACAGTGCCTGATGCTCCGTCTCAAGCCTATGCACCAGCTCGTCTTCCGAAATCCGCTCCAGATTATGGATGGATACGCGTTTGAAAAAACGGAACTGTTCTTCCATCCGCGGGCATAATTCTACCGATGCGATATCGATATTCTCTGATAATATATTTTTCAGTGCCGGCTGCGTTGCCGTGCACAACACAATACTGCTGCGATAATAACGCAGTAATTGCTCCATCGCCGCTATACAGGGTTTCAGATAATCGTTCGGAAGCATCTGTGCCTCATCAAAAATAATCACACTGTTCGCCATATTATGCAGCTTTCTGCATCTGGATGACTTGTTTGAAAAGAGCGATTCAAAAAACTGCACATTGGTTGTAACAATAACCGGCTTATCCCAATTCTCAGCCGCAAGCTGCATAGGTCTTAATTCTTCATCCGATTCATAATCTATATTGCAATGATTTTCCAGTACATTTTCACTTCCCAGGATTTCAGTAAATACCTTTGCATTCTGCTCGATAATACTTGTATATGGGATCACATAAATGACCCGGTCCATATGATGCTTTTCTGCGTGCTTCAGAGCAAATGCAAGGGACGCAATCGTTTTTCCTCCCCCGGTAGGAACCGTTAATCTGAAAAGCCCCTTATTTGCTTCCCCCATTTTCATACAATGCTTCAGAATTTCTGTTCTTCTTCCATTGACAGTGCTTAAATCTTCCTGTTTAAGCCAGTCCGAAATATGCTTCTCAAGCCTGTCACACAATACTGCAATCGTCTCTCCCTGCTCTCTGACACGCTCTTTGCGATTCATAAAGGATTCGGTATCAAGATAATCTGCATCGACAAGACACGAATACAGCATCCGGATAAACATACTGAAGAAAAAATCTATATTCTCTGATTTAACCGGCTGAAACGGAGGATTTCCCAGCATTGGTATCTTAATTTCTTCTGCATACGCTTCAAAATCTTCCAGCTTTTTCCTCATTCTGCCTGTCATTGTCCCGTCTGTACTGATATCTCCGGAACCTCCGGTATCCGGCAGACCGGCATGATGTCCAGCTATGCAGTAGCTTAAAAACTGGTACATTCCCTTCTTCTCCCAGCAGACTTTTGCTCCCGCTGTTGCATGGTCTACCCTTTGTTCACTTCCACGAATTCTTTGCTGAAACTTCAGCGAATACTTTCCAATATCATGCAGAAGCCCACAGCAGTACCCGGCATCATAAGCGCCAAAGCTCTCCGCGAATTTCCCGCAAAGGACTGCCGTATTTTCCAGATGTTCTTTTACCGTCTGCTCATCGCCATATTTATTAATGTGAGCCAGATATCTCATATGTTTTCACCCGGACCTTTCTCATCTGCCGCAGCATTTTCCTCTGTTTCCCCAGTCATTTTGTTTTTCCTTTTCTCATAGGATTTTATCAAACCCTCCCGCGGTCTGATTTTTTTACTGATTCCATATTCATATACTTTTATCCACAGCTCTTCTTCCTCCATCCAGTCCATTAGCTGCAGCGCACAGTACAATGTAATCTCCCTGTTTGAATTCTGCGCATGCTTAAAGTAAAATTTTATTCCTTCCTCCGGCTCCGCCAGCTCAACAGAAATCATCAGAATTACTGCGCAAAGCTCGTTTATTTCCTCCTCCAGCTCATACCACCGGTTATTATTTTTACTCGTTTCCTTCCATTTTTTCTCCCGGTCGTCTGTCAGCTTTTTTGCTTCTTCTATCGCTATCTGCTTTACATCGCTCGTCTTTAATTCTGAAAGCAGAACCATTTCCTGCATAGTATACAGAGCTTCCCGGCTGAGACCTCCCGAAACGGCAAGTGAAATCAGACTGGAAATGTTTTCTCTGGTATAGCCCGCCGCAAACGTCTTTTTTACCAGAAGTGCAAATAAATCCGGCTGTCTCCATCCAATAGAGCGGAATGCATCATCCGTCGAAAACAGATAATAATTGCATGCTTCGCAAATCAGCTTGTACAGCTCCGTGAGAAGCTTCACCGCTCTGTCGTAATTTTCACTTTCCACCGGAATCTTTTCCAGCTCTTATATAAAGTTTTTTACCATAAAGCGCCATTTGGGACGCTGGCTTTTCGGAATCACGCGATTCGGCGCAAAATAATTCTGTGCATAGGCATTCTCAAAAAAGATCTCCATCTCCCGTTCCAATTCTTCAAAGCTGACTGCACTTCCTTTTTTCTTTTTTTCCGCTTCTCTTCCTTCCAGGATGTCAATAATAACCGGATCTATTTCTTCCTTCTGGCTTTTCGTCAGCTGCTTATAGCTTTCTGCAAATGCCTTTTCTACATAGCTTCTGTCTGCTTTTTCCAGCAGGCTGCGCAATTCCTGTACTTTCATTCTCTGTTTTCCTCTCCTCCTGCGCGTCTTATTGTTCCTGTTCCCGTCATCTATAACGCAGTTTTTCGCGTACAGTCCTTATTTATATTAAATATGCCGTCCTTTTCTTTGTTTCGTAAGCACGCCTTTCAACTACTATTTTTATTATATTCTTTCAGAATCTATTTGTACACGATAATATTGTAATTTATTGCCCGCCACACCCGTACTCACCGCCGTTGCCAATATCCCCGGCCCAACGATCGTGGGACTCACGCTTCCGTACTGGCTCCGATAGGCTATAATATTCACTGGAATAAGCTGCAGCGACGAGATATTCAATATCAGAAACGTACACATCTCATTGCTGACAACTCCTGGCGGCATCCCTCCTCTTTCCCACCTGTGGCGGACACTCATCGTTCTGTAGAAACTTGCGAAGCCTACAGGCAAAGGAGGGCTTGTGAGTCCCTCCTTTTAAATTTTTGAATCGTTAATCATTTGAATTACATGATTTTAGGCTGATGAATAATAATGTGTACTTTCTTGTCCTTTATTTTCTCCTCATAGCATTTCTTAAAAACCATCGGATTTTCTATAATTTTTTCTTTATCATATAAAAAGAAATAAATATTTCCAGCGCTGTAATGTATCATATCCGCTTCTATTTCTTCGGTCAGTTTCTTTAATTTCATATTTTCTCTGGTACACTTTACTTCTATCACATGGTCGGCATCAAGAAAAATGTCTGTCCTGACCGTGCCATATCCAGTGTCTTCACTAACCTCAGCCCTTGCCATAGGATACAGTAGCTTGATACATGCATATAATAAATGCTGCACATCATATTCATTTTTTATTTTCAAAGCATCCAGTTGCTCCTGCTGAATTCCTCCACGTTTATGCGGCTTTCGTTCTATTAAATTTTCCAGAAACAGATAAAAATTATTTAAAATCTCGAGAATCTGTCCGTCTTTTTCATTATCGCATAACATATCTTCAATATACGAAATCACCCTGTGCTTTGCAACTTCCATATTTTCTTTTGTCTCTCTGTCAGAATATATATTTTGAGGATAATACGCGATTCTTTCCAATACAAGAAGTTCCTGCGCCCCTACCCCAAGTCTTTTCATATATTCTCGCAAAGCCTCTACCGCATTTTGAAATGTCTGAGAATCATTGGCAGCCTGTATACGCTCCTTTGCCTTTCCCAAACTTCTGATACCATTCATCATATTATTTATTACCGCCTCCCCACCGCAAATAGAATAAAAACAACGGATCTAAAATATATAAAACGCCTTCCTTCCAGTCGAGTACCTTAAAAATGTCCTCTCTTCCATGTAATAATTCCTGCAATTTAGCAAGACTTTCTTTAATAGCCTGTGGGGTTGGTTTTTTACAATCATCTGAAATCATACCGTATATTCGTTTTTTTACATCCTCAAACTCTAATTTCATTATTGGCGGATTTTCCGCGATTGATCTTACAATCAATTCATAAAGGTCACAGGGCTGCCCGCTTTTTACCAGAAAAGTATTCCTGCTTTTTCCCCGTGTATTCGGGCCTTTCTTCATCAATGATACGACATCGCCATATTCAAAATTTGCTGTTGTATAACGATATGCTGTTTCTAAAATTTCCTGACCAATCTGAACATCCTGATCCCCCGACATTTCCAGTATTGTACAAATGTTGAGACAAATATACTGCATTAACTGCGGAGAGGACAAACTTTCCACTGCAATCTGTTCTGCAATTTCATCTTCCATTTTTATCTCTAATCTGGAAAAACCCAGTTTTGCAATTTCCTTTAAGTCTGCCACTTCCCATGGTTCCATGTTAATCAAACTTAACCTTCCGGATAAGTCTGCATTCTGTCGAATCGCTTCATCTGCCCGATGCGGAAGCGATACAACGATTGCTTTAAAACCTCTGCGTATTGCATCCTTTAACTGCTGTGCAACCTGCATCCTCTTATCTTTCGGTGCATAGTGAAAGTCGTCTATTACTAGCACAAGATTTTTCTTTTTATAATACTCAATAATTTTATCTTTCGTCAAAGAAAATGTTTCTTTCTTTGTATACTTGTCACTAGTTTCGGCAATTTTCTTTTCTGACGCAAACTGCCCTTCATAAGCAAGTCCCGCCTTTGCCGCAACCAGCTTCCAAAAATCTGTATTTTCCTCAAAATCCGCTCCTGAAATTTCTACTATATTTTCAAAGCCAATTACTTTTTCGCAGAGAATTGTTTTCCCCATCTTAGAAGGTCCAACCAGCGAAGTTAAAAATCCGGAAACCTTAATTGCCTGCATCAGGCGAAATTCATATGATAAATCAGAAATTGAGGATTTTCTTGATATATAAGTATATTCCGGAAATGCCCCCGGTCGAAATACATCTTCTGCACGTAACTTCATATATTTTCCTCCATTCCTTTTTTATTTATTATAACACATTTTAAATATATTTAAACCATTTTTATTCGTTTTAATTCGTTTTATTAATTTTAGTAGCAATAAAAACAGAGGGTCTACGCCCTCTGCCTCCTATTATCCATCACCTTACAAAAAACCACCGCCACACCCGTACTTACTGCCGTTGCCAATATCCCCGGCCCGACAATCGCCGTGGGGTTCACGCTCCCATACTGCGCCCGATAAGCTATAATATTCACCGGAATGAGCTGCAGCGATGAAATATTCAGTATCAGAAACGTACACATCTCATTGCTGGCAACTCCTGGCGGCATCCCTCCTCTTTCCCACCTGTGGCGACCATTCTTTTTATGTGCTGCACTGCCTTGTGCCACTCCACTTTGTACCACACTGCTTTGTGCCATATCAGCCGACTTTTTCTCCCATCCGTTATGTATTATATCCGCCTCTGTCTTTCCGGCAACGTCCCTCCTTCTCTCCTCCTCCAGTTCCGCCAGACTCTCCATCGCCTTCAATCCCGCCGGCGTCGCCGCCCAGCCAAGCCCCAGCACATTCGCAATGATGTTCATGCTGATATGCTGATTCGCCGGGTGCTCCTTTGGAATTTGTGGAAACATAAAGCGGATAAAAGGGAAGAGCGCCCGGGTAAGACCCGCTACCATCCCGCTTTCCTCCGCTATTTTCATAAGTCCCACCCAGAGCGACATCACACCTGCCATCGTAATGCAGAGCGTTACCGCTTCCTTTGACGAGACCAGCGCCGCATCCGCCACCTCCTGCATAGTGCCGTTTACCGCACCATATAAAATGCCAATAACGATCATTCCACCCCATAAAAAATTCATGGTATTCCCCGCACGTCCACACTTTTGTATATTTTATGCGCTTGCGCAGAATATAGAAGCGCGGATCACACTTAGCCCATCATATTATCCCTGTAATTTGCTTTTATGCTTTTCCTAATCTCACAACCCGGTTAAATGCCGCCGTGACAAAGCGCAGTGACAACAGCGCCGCAAGCCCCGCGCTCACAGCCAAAATAAATATCACGCATACCCACGTCGGCAGCAATGCCTGCATTTTTTCTACAACAGGAACTATTTTCAGCGGATAGAGGAAAATATAATGCAGAAAGTACACCTGCAAAGTCCGCGAGCCAAATACAGAGGTCGGCAGCTTTTTCCTTGGAATGACTGCAAGCAGACAGTAGATCATAAATGCTGCCGCCGCATAATACGCCAGGCGCCAGAATGCGCCAAATGCCGGATCGACAAAGTGTGCGAATATGCCGGTAAAATTTTCCGCCGCCAGAGCGTAGGCATTTCCCCTTCCATTCAGGATCGGGCGCAGCGCATACAAAAAATCCGGCTGCAAAACTGCCGTCAGCAAAAGCAGCAGAAGCCCTGCCATGCCCACAATCCTGTGAACCGGTTTCTGAACGCCCGCGATCAGCTTTTTCGCATCCAGACAATAGCCTGCCAGAAAAAACGGATAAAACACGACCATCTTGGAAAGGCAGAGAAAATCGCCGACAATATTTGTATAGCCAAGTATACACGCCAAAGCAACATTCCCCGCAAACAGGATTCCTGTATTGCGCTTCTTTATCTGCGGAGGATTTTGCACTGTCTGCGCCCCCGCATAATTCTCTGTCCGCAGATCATCCGAAAGAATAAACCTCTTTAAAATCCATGTCGCCAGAAACCACCACGCCATACAGAGCATAAACCACGGGATCCCGCTTTCTGAAAACAAATTAAAATCCAAAGTGCGGCGCAAAATCATGGACGGAAGCCCCAGAAATACTTTGCACAAAACATACAAAAGCAGAAATTCACCGACCTTTTTCAGCGCACGCGACCTGTCCGACAAAGCACTTTTCGCAAACAAACCGCTCACAAACACAAACGCCGGCATAACAAAAATGCAGATCGCTCCGTACATTCCGCGCGCAGCAGCTGTAAGCTCCAAAAAACCGTCACCCTCCAGTCCTGTGTAAAAATCTGAAAAATGCGCGGCAATCACAAAAATAATCAATAAAAATTTTAAATTATCGTATGCATACTCACGCTGTTTCACACAGCCACCTCCTCACTGCAGCAGCTCCTGGTAAATGTCTCTCTTTGAAACGCCGCGGTCTTTTGCAACCAGCTTCATCGCCTCTTTTTTCTCAATTCCCTGTGAAAGATAATGTTCCATGTGCTCCTCCACGGACAGCTCTTCCCATCGCTGCTGCTCCTTTGCCCGAATAGCATCGCGGCTTTTTCCCTCGATCACCAGCACACACTCGCCCTTCGGTGCATTCTCCCGGTAATACTCCAAAGCCTCGGCCACAGTCGCCTGAAACACCGTTTCATGCTTTTTTGTCAGCTCACGGCAGACAGAAATTCTGCGCTCTCCCAAAAATTCCGCCAGCTCTTCCAGCGTGCGCACCAGGCGATGCGGCGCCTCGTAGAGAATGATCGTCCGCGTCTCCTCCTCCAGCTCCTTCAAAATTTCCCGGCGCTCCTTTTTTTCCGTCGGCAAAAACGCTTCAAAACAAAATCTGCGCGTGGGCAGCCCGGAAAGCGTCAGCGCCGTCACGCAGGCGCACGCACCCGGAAGGGACGTCACCTCCACGCCGGCATCATAGCACATGCGCACCAGCTCCTCACCGGGATCGGAAATGCCCGGTGTCCCCGCATCCGTAATCAGGGCGACATTCTTTCCCTCCTGCATCTGACGGATCAGATCCTTCGCCTTCTCAATTTTATTGTATTCATGATAGCTCGTCATCGGTGTCTTAATCTCAAAATGGTTCAGCAGCTTAATGCTGTTGCGTGTGTCTTCCGCCGCGATCAGATCCACCTCCTGCAGGGTATGCAGCACGCGCAGCGTCATATCCTCCAGATTCCCTATCGGCGTCGCACACAAATATAATTTCCCCGCCATGTCATCCTCCTCAATACCCATACACATCATAAATCTCGTCGGTATACACACCCGGTTCTTTATATACGATCAGCGGTTTTTCCACCGTAATGCGGCTTTTTCCGCCCTTCAGCCCCTCGATCAGGACCATGTTCGGTTCCTTATCAATATAGGGGTAAACCAGCTTCATCCGTTTTGGCTCCAGATGATATTTCACCATCATCGTCATGATCTCCGCCAGCCGGAACGGACGATGCACCATATAGAACCTGCCGTTCTCACGCAAAAGTCCGGACGCCTGTCCGATCACATCCTCCAGCGTGCAGAGAACTTCATGACGCGCGATCGCTTTCGGCAGCTCCGGATTTACAAGTCCATGGTTCCCTGTCATGTACGGGGGATTGGATGTCACCACATCAAAAGAGGCTCTTCCAAACATGGACACAGCCTCTTTAATATCTCCTTCTACTATGGAAATCCTGTCCGACAATTCGTTCAGCTCCACGCTCCGCCGCGCCATATCCGCACTTTTTTTCTGAATCTCCAGCCCGGTAAAATGCTCCCCAGGCGTCTTCGCCTCAAGCAGGATCGGGATGATTCCCGTACCAGTGCCGAGATCCAGAACATGCTCGCGCTCCCGCACCCTGGCAAAACCAGAGAGAAGTACCGCATCCATCCCAAAGCAAAACCCGTCTCTGCTCTGGATAATGCGGTAGCCATTGCGCTGCAGATCGTCTATCCTCTCGCCCTCATAAAGCTCAATCTTCATTTAGCCTGGATTTTCCTTCCCTTTTTTCCTTCTTTTCCATCGCTTCCAGCTCGGCAAGCTCCCAATCTTTTTCCTGCCGATTATCTTTCTCCCGATCCTTGTCCTGTCGGTTATCTTTCCTGCGTTCCTTCTTTCTGCGCGGCTTAAATTTCAGCTCCTGTACCGGATATTCGCGCAGTTCCTTTTCATCGTCCGCATCTACCAGTACCTTCACTGTCTGGCGCAGCACATTAACGCTCTGCACCTCGCCCTTCAGTCCGTCCACAGTCGTCACATAATCGCCGTTGTTCGGCAGGCGGCTGTTCAGATATTCATACGTCTCTTCTTCATTTTTCAGACAGCACATCAGTCTGCCGCAGACGCCCGAAATTTTTGTCGGATTTAAAGAAAGGTTCTGCTCCTTTGCCATCTTGATAGAGACCGGCGCAAACTCCGACAGATACGAATGACAGCAGAGCGGCCGCCCGCAGGAGCCGACGCCGCCCAGAATTTTCGTCTCATCGCGCACGCCAATCTGGCGAAGTTCAATTCTCGTCTTAAAAACAGACGCCAGATCCTTCACCAGCTCACGGAAATCAATACGTCCGTCCGCTGTAAAGTAGAATAACACTTTATTGTTATCAAAAGTGTATTCCGCATCAATCAGTTTCATTTCCAGCTTATGCTTGCGGATTTTTTCCTGACATATTTTATATGCTTCCTTTTCTTTTATGTGATTTCTGCGCACCCGCTCGTCGTCCTCCGCCGTAGAGATGCGCAGAACCGGCTTGAGCGGCTGGACCACGGTATTCTCCGGCACATCGCGCGTTCCGGTGACCACCCGCCCGTACTCAATTCCGCGCGCAGTCTCAACGATCACATGCTCGCCGCGTTTTATCATCATATTCTTCGGATCAAAATAATAAATTTTTCCGGCGGTGCGAAATCTGACTCCAACTATCTTTGTCATGCTATTCTCCATTCTCTTTTATCAAAAGGAACAACAGTTCCATCGTCAATTCAAAATTTACATTTGCCGTCAAACGTGTCCTGGCTTTCTGAATGCCCTCCAGGATCCGCTCGATCCCCTCATAAGAGATGCACCGCGTCTGTTCCTGGATAGCGCGCAGATTTTCGCGGAAAATAATACCATTCGCATCGTTTGTCGCCTTAAAATACAGCACGTCACGGTACCAGACCGCAAGGATATCCAGATAATCGCGGACATCCACCTTAAACTCAGATACCGCCTTCACCGCCGCCGTGATCTCCCCGATATCCATGTCCTTCAGATGTGTCAGCAGATGGATAGCCGCTCCCTTAATCTCATTAAAATTTTCCGACGTCGCAAGCTGCACGGCTTTTCCAATATTTCCCTGCGCAAATGCAACACAAATATCCGCCTGATAATCCGGAACCTTCACATGTTCCATAAGATATGTGCGTACCTGAGAATCCGGTACCGGCTTGGTATTCAGCATCACGCAGCGCGACAAAATCGTCGGCAGGAGCGACGCTGCATTTGTGGTAAGAAGCAGCACCACCACATAAGAGGGCGGCTCCTCAATCGTTTTTAAGAGTGCATTCTGCGCCTGCATCGTCATCTTTTCCGCATCGCTCACAATATATACCTTATATGGGCTGCTGTACGGGCGGACCTGCACATCTTCCACGATCTGCTCACGGATATCATCCACACTGATGCTGTTCGGTTTTTCATGTGTGACCTCCATGATATCCGGGTGATTTCCGCTGTTCGCCTGGCGGCATGAGTGACATGTATCACATGGTTTTTCTTCATCACTCTCACAGTTCAGCGCTTTTGCAAACACGCGTGCGATCGTCTTTTTTCCGGAACCCTTTTCCCCGTTTAAAATATAGGCATGAGATACCTTATTTGTCGCAATCGCATTCTGCAGATGCCCGATCACATCCTTATGCCCGATAATCTGACGAAATCCTTTCATGCCCTGCTCCCTTCTTTCTGGCACTGACGAATATAATCCGCAATCTCCTGCATACATTCCTCACGCTCGTTATCATTGCAGAAGCGTTTTGTAATCCCCGCCTTCTGTAAATTCTCCTCAGAAAAATCTTCTGCATCCGCCAGAAATCTTCTGCACATTTCCTCAAATTTGCGATTCTGCGGTTTGCGCTCCCGCTTCAGCGCGCGCTCCAGGCGATTGCCGTCGTCTACCTCTATATAAATGGGAATGACCTTCCCATCACCATAATATTCCTTTAATTTCACATACGATTCCAGCGTCCCGATCGCAATATAATCGTAATGCTCCAGGTCCGTATGCTCATCGTCCACAGTAAAATATTTCCAGATACCATGAACCGTATGATACGCGCGCAGCTCTATGATTTTTCCCTGGCGCTGCAGCTCATCCGCTTCATCCTCCGTGACAAAATGATACTCCACGCCGTCGGTTTCCTTCTCACGAATGGGTCTGGTCGTATACATCACAAGATTTCTGAGACCAAGCTCTTCTCTTTCTGATACGTCTTTAAAAATAGTATCTTTTCCGGTAGAGCTTTTCCCCATGATATAAAATAATTTCCCCATTTCGGCCCTCTTTACTGCTATGTTCTCGCATCTTTAATCATACTATAAAAAGGTTATCCGTGTCAAATAATATCGGGATTTCGTTCTCCTCACCGTTTCCGTTTAATATATTGTATTTACAACATTTCCTTTATTTCATAGCGATATCCGCTTTCTTCCATCAGCTTCAGATACGGCTTCGGATCAAAGTATTCCGGTGAGAATACCCCGGCGTCCTTCCAGATACCACGCCCGATCAGCTCCAACGCCAGCGCCGCCCCAAAACCGGTCTGAGCCGTCACCGCCTGGCTGCCCCAGCGTTTCATAGATTCCTGGTTATCGAAGGGCTGATACAGGAAGTATTCCTTCCTCTTCCCGTCCTTCTTTCCAATACAATGAACACCTACCAGCATCATACCGGTCATCTCATCGCCAATATCCTTCGGCTGCGGCGCGCACGCCGCCACCACGTCGCGCGGTACGACCTGCACATCTCCCACCTGCACCGGATGGATGCCGCGCAGCCCCAGCTTATCCAGCACCTTTAAGGCTGTGATAAGATTTTCGTCGAGACTGATCTTGAAGGTTGCTTTCTTCAGACCGTACTGCTTCAGATAGCGCGGCAATGTCACAACCTCCTCATGCTCCACCTTCACCAGTGTGTTGCATCCGACGCCCTCCGGCATCTCAAAGGTCTCCTGCCCGGCAAACGCTTTTTCCACAAGAAATCCGCCTTTATCCTCATCATATTCCACATTTGGGTTCATCACCTCATCCAGCACAGTCCACACATTAAAACCAAACATGATGTCGTCAGGATCTGCTCCGGGGACAGACAGATTGCCTCCATCCTTCACATGCGCCTCATAAATTTCATCCAGCAGCTCTGTGGCTGCATATTTTGCAAATACATTTACAACACCCGGATCGATCCCAAGACAGATCACCGCCATCTGCCCCTTCGCGTGCCATGCCTCATGACGGTCAAAATTGTATTTCGTCATTGGCTCCAGATAGCTGTTTTCGATGCCCAGGCCGTAAGCCGGCTCATCCATCGGCACCGACCAGGTGCCCATGCTGGCATAATTGCAGCCTGTCTCAAATGCCGCGTCAAATATCATGTTGCTTGCAAAGGGAGGCGCTGCATCCATCACAAAATCAATATGATGTGTGCGGATGAGCTGCTTCATTTCCTCCCGATCTGTCGCATTCACCTTCGACACTGCAAAGCGCGTATCATCTCCAAGCATCGCCGCCACTTCCCGCGCTCTTTTCGCATCATAATCGCAGATCAGCACATAGGGAAGCCATGTGCCTTCCGGATCCCTCCACTGCATGATCTTCAGAATGCTCTCCCCGACAGCACCCGCTCCTACCAGCATCATCCTCATGATAACGTTTCCTCTCTTTCACTCTCTTCCAAAGCGGCACAGACGCGTCCCGGATCCCATCGATCCCTGCGCTCATCGCTCCCTGACTCATCGATCCCTGCGCTCATTGATCCCTGGTTCATCGATCCCTGGCTCATTGATTCCTGGCTCATCGATCCCTGGTTCATCGATCCTTGACTCATCAATTCCTGGCTCATCGTCTGCGTCTTTTCACTGCCAGCGCTGTAACTCCCGCGACAACTGCCAGCGCGATCAGCACCCACGCCCACACTGGCATATCGTTGATATTAAAGCAGCGCACACTGATCCACATTTTGTTAATCGCTTCATTTTGCGCATCATCAAAATAGATCATGATCGACGACCTTGCAATCGCATCCTGCGACGGATACTGCGCAGAAAGCTGTCGTCCCACCTGGTCCGCCGGAGCCGTGATCACATAATCCTCACTGTTTTCATCCTCTGTAAAGAAATAGCTGATATCATAATCAACAACCTCTTCCTCATCCTCTTCGGCGCCATAGCACCAGTCGGCATACTCAAAAATCCGCTCATCCTCTCCGCCGGAAATCACAGAGGTGTAACCGATATAATACATATTGCGGATAACATTATCCGCTCTGGAGTTAAAATTAATGAACGCCTCGGCAGCGTGCTGCTTTGCTGCGTCGCCTCTGATACCGTTTTTCAGCATCACCCAGCCGTCAAAATAAATATTGGTGGATTCCTTCGGCACCGCAAACGCCAGCGTAAACTCATCCTCATCCGCCTGATCCATGGTATACACTGCATCGCCGGACCACTGGTAGTTTGCCGCCACCTTTCCCGTCACCATATCTGCTTTTCCGGAATCTGTCTCAAAAGAATATGCGTTATTTTTCACATCCTGTAAATAATCCTGCACCAATGCGATCGTCTCGGAAGATGTATCGTTCATCTCCTCTTCGAGGTTTTTCTGATAATCCGCATCCTGCAGAAATTCCTCAGACGTAAGTAAATCTGATTTCAGTGCGCCCACTGCCGCAAAATAAGAATCACGCACATTGTCCTTGATCGTCACCTGCCGGTAATACGCCGGATCGTCTAAAATCTTCCAGCTCGATGCATCCTCCTCCGACACAAGATCGGGATTGTACACGATCCCGGTGATGCCCCACATATAGCCTGCTGCGTACTTCGCCCATGCCTCTCCGTTAATCTCTTTTGTCTCAAAAATCGAACGGATATAGGGAGATACTCCATTTATATAATAATTATTTTCATCCGATGTGTCAAAAAATTCCTCCGACAGCGGCACAAGCTGCCCCTGCGCCATCAGCTTCATGATCATGTACTCGGAAGGGCAGACGAGGTCGTATTCATCACCCAAAGTCAGCATATTGTAGAGATCCTCGTTTGTTCCAAAGGTAGAATACTCCACATTTACCTTAATCCCATAGGTTTCCAGATACCACTCCTCGAAATCCTCCACCATGGAATTTATGCCGATAACGTCCCCGCTCTCCAGATCGATCGTCTCTTCCTCATCCCAGTCGCCAAGGTCAATATATTCCTCCCAGTTGCACACCCGCAGCGTAACCTCCGGGATGTTTCCCGGCTGTTCCGCCTGCATATCTCCTGTTGTTTCCGTTGCATCTGCCTGCGCGTCTCCTGTTGTTTCCGTTGCATCCGCCTGTGCGTCTCCTGCTGCCTGTGTTGCATCTGCCTGCGCGTCTCCTGCTGTTTCCGTTGTATCCGCCTGTGCGTCTCCTGCCACCTGTGTTGCATCCGCCTGCGCATCTCCTGCTGTCTGTGTTGTATTTTCCTGCGCGTCACTGGCTGCAAATGTGATCACAGGCATCGCATCACACAGTAAGACGCTGCAGAGAACCGCCGCAGCAATTCTTTTTTTCCATTCGCTCCCCGTACCTCCCGGAAGTATCGCGCGGGCGAACGGACGGCGTTCGAAAAAATGCTTTTTCTTTTTCATCCTTATCACACCTCCGCCCTTTCCGATGGCTCTTTCTGAGCCCGCAGGTTCATCAGAACAACGATCAGAATAACGACCGCAAAGATTACCGTAGACAATGCCCACAGCGCCGTTTTGATCGTTGTCTGAGAACCTTTCGTTGCATTTACCACGTAGGTACTGATGGTGTCAAAGGTAGCCGGCTTTGTATAAGTTGCAACAAAATAATCGTCCAGAGACAGTGTAACCGCCAGCGCAAAGCCGGACACGATTCCCGGAAGGATCTGCGGAATCACGACCTTCCAGAGCGCTTCCGCCGGCGTTGCCCCCAGATCCAGCGCTGCCTCATAAATGCTCGGATCCATCTGCTTCAGCTTCGGGACAACCGACAGGAAAACAAACGGTGCGCATAATGTCACGTGGCCTGCGAGCAGCGGCACAAAGGTATCCTTGCTCACCCCCAGAACCACTACAAGCAGGATGCAGATAGAAAATCCGGTCACAACATCCGCATTCACGACCGGCACCTGGTTCACTGTGGAAAGTGCAGATGATACGCGCTTTCCGCTGTAAAAAGAACCAATTGCCCCCATCGTACCGAGCAGCGTTGCAATCGCTGCCGCCGAAAATGCCAGTGCGATCGTTCCAACGATCATATCCCGCAGCTCAGGCGTCGTAAATAATGTCACATAATTTTTCAGAGAAAATCCACGGATCGCGCCAATCTGTGTGGCATCCGTAAAGCTGTACACTGCCAGAACAAGAATCGGCAGATATAAAAACAACAGGACAAATGCAATTATCACGCCTTTCCAGACTTTCTTCATCATAGCAGTGCACCCCCTCTCGGATTTTCTTCCTCTTCCATACCCTTCGTCAGCAGCGTAAACAGACAGATAATCGCCAGAAGGATCAGTGCGATCATCGAACCGCCGTTCCAGTTATAAGCCGCAAAATAACTGCTGATCAGACTTCCCATAATGTATGTGCTGTTATACAGCATATCCAGCACCACATAGTTTGTCATTGCCGGCAGAAATACCATAGCAATACCGCTTACGATTCCCGGCACCGAGAGCGGCAATGTCACTTTTAAAAATGCTTCGCGGTCATTCGCCCCCAGATCCCGCGCCGCCTCCAGCAGCGATTCATCCAGCTTCACGATCGTATTGTAGATCGGCAGGATCATAAACGGAAGAAAATCATAGGTCATGCCAATTACCGCGTTAAGAAACGGATAATATGCCAGGTTATTTTCAATTAATGTAAGAATTTCCTTCAGCGCCGTAATGCGCAGAGAAAAATTTATCCACATCGGCATAATAAAAATCATCACGATCACCGACTTTGCTTTCAGTTTACTCTTTGCAAGAATATACGCCGTTGGGTATGCAAGCAGCAGACAGACTGCTGTCGTCGTGAGCGAGATTGCAAAGCTGTAGCAAAGCGTTCCCAGCGTGTTCGGGTTCGTGAAAAACCCGGTCAGATTTGACAGCGTAAACTGCCCCTGCCCGTTTGTGAACGCGTAATAGATCAGCACCAGAAGCGGCGCAACCACAAAAAGCGCCAGAAAAAGCGCATAGGGGATTCCCAGACTTTTTCTGGAAAATGATATTTTTCCCATCGCTCCCCCTCCTATCTTTTCACCGAAAATTTCATTTTTTCTACCGGCATGATCAGCCCCACCTGGTCGTCCATATTCCACAGATACTCATCATTCACTACAAAATCCTGCCCCATATCCGTGTGTATGACATAGCTGTAGTGGTCGCCCTTGTAGATTAAGTTGCTGATGTAGCCCTGCACAAGCCCTTCATCCTGATGATCCGTCATTTTTATATCATTCGGACCGATCGCCGCCATCACGCGGATCTTGCGCGGATCGATCTCTTCACCCGATGCATCCAGAAGCGTCCCGTCCTCCGCGCGCTTACTTCCCTTGATGATTTTTGTCAGACTGGTATCCAGAACCTCGCCGTTATACTCCAGCCTGTGATTCTTATTAATTTCCACTGCAAAAATATTTGTGTGATCTTCTGCGATCATAATATGAATATTATCCGGTTCTACGCGCATTCCCACCGGATCCCCCGGTTTCGCGGATTTCACCGACTGGATCACCATCTCATTTTTACCGGATGCCACCGTGATCTCATAATGCATCCCTTTAAATATCACAGAGGTTACCACGCCGCGGATCGTGCCGTCCTGCGGAGCCGTCAATATCACATCCTCCGGACGAACAACCGCTGTGATATGCGTACCCTCTTCCACATCATCCACACATTCAAACTCACCGCCGCAGAAACGTGCCCGCAGGTGCCCTGTCATAATGCCGTTGAAAATATTACTGTCTCCAATAAAGTCCGCAACAAAAGCATTTTTCGGTTCATTATAAATATCCTCCGGCGTACCGATCTGCTGCGTCTTTCCCTCGGACATTACCACGATCTTATCCGACATGGTAAGCGCCTCTTCCTGATCGTGCGTCACATAAATAAATGTGATGCCAAGCTCCTTGTGCATCGCCTTCAGCTCCAGCTGCATCTCCTTGCGCATCTTCAGATCCAACGCGCCCAGCGGCTCATCCAAAAGCAGGATTTCCGGTTCATTTACTACCGCGCGCGCGATTGCAACACGCTGCTGCTGCCCGCCGGAAAGCGTGGAAACGCGGCGATTCTCAAAGCCCTCCAGATCCACCAGCTCCAGAACCTTTTTGACCTTCTTTTCGATCACGTTGTTCGGCGTCTTTTTCTGCTTCAGACCAAATGCGATATTGTCAAAAATATTCATATGCGGAAACAGAGCGTAGCGCTGAAACACCGTGTTGATCGGACGCTTATGCGGCGGCAGATTCGTGATCGGCTTTCCGTTCAGCAGAATTTCCCCCTCCGTCGGAATATCAAAGCCTGCGATCATGCGCAGCGTTGTCGTCTTTCCGCACCCGGATGGTCCCAAAAATGTCACAAATTCTCCACGCTTCACCTCCAGGTTGAAATCTTCTACAGCGTGAAAACCGTCCTCAAATGTTTTTGTGATATGTTTTAATTCAATAATATTTTCTCTCTGCTCCATCGCAACTCCCTCATAATTTCTGTATATTTTTTATTGCCCGCCTTAAAACATCGGCGGCGTGCTTACCCAGATAAATTTTGCCGGCCGGTTGCCGGGGTTTTCTATCCTATGCTTACGCTTGGCGGGATAATAAAAGCTTTCTCCCGACTTTACATGATAAACCTGATCTCCCAGATAAAGATTTAGCTTCCCGGAAATCACATATCCAAATTCCTCTCCGTCGTGCGGTTTATCCTCATCCAGGCTCTGATGCGGCTGCATCACCACCAGAAGCGGCTCCATCTGATACTTCTGCGCCGTCGGCACGATCCACTGAATACTGTTTCCGCCCTCGTCTACCTTTTCAAAAAAGCCTTCCTCCGTGAACACGATCTGTTCCTCCACCGCTTCCTTGAAAAAATCGGACGCTGTCGTTCCAAGGCACTCGATCAGATCCAGCAGCGTCACGATGGACGGCGATACCTGCCCGCGCTCAAGCTGCGAAATAAATCCCTTCGTCAGCTCCGCCCGGTCTGCAAGATCCTGCTGTGTCAACCCGTTGCGATTGCGCAGATCTCTTATCTTTTTGCCGATCTGGGCATTCACATAGTCCTGTTCCATTTGCCCTCGCTCTCCTTTTTCTGTCCTTGCCGTTCTAAACTAAAAATCACTTTTTACTAAACTTTTCGCCCTGAATTCGATTATACTATTAATAAACTTTTCGTCAACTATTAATGCTATTTCGAATTGTATTTTTTTATATACAATCAGCGTACACACCTACAGGACCTTCCACCGGCAGCTTCCTTCGGATACATGGCAGCTAAAAACATCCACCGGACATTTTTGTCGTATGCATGGCAACAAAAAAGGGGACCAACGGTCCCCCATACTGTTTTAAATGGTTACTGTCGTGATAGATTCCGCCGGAAGGCAGATCTTCGCGACCATACCTTCTATACGCAGCTTCACGTTTTTTTCTTCTTTTTCACGGTTAAGAAGCACTGCCTGGATCACCCCGTCCGGTTTTTCAAATGCCGTCGCATCAATTTCATCCGTGTACCGGCTTGTGCCGATCCAAGTTGCTCCCGGCTGGATAAAATGACTGAAATGACGGATATAGGAAAGCGTGTTGCGTTCCAGAAGCTTTTTCTCTTTTGTATCATAAAGATACGGTGCATCACAGAAATTCCCCACATGATTGGGGCCTCCTGTCTCGTCCAAAAGAAGATTCCAGTCATAAAAAGCTGTCATGCCCTGGTTCAGATTGCCGATGATATCATGGGCATACTTCTGTGCATTTGCCAGATAATCATCCGCGCTGTATTTGCTGTACTCAATACATGCCTCTGACAGAATAAGCTTTTTGCCGGGGAACCGGTCTCTTACATAAGAAAGCGCTTCAAAATGATCTCCGCTGTACCAGTGGAAAGCAAGCCCTGTTATCATATGATCGGTCGTCTCATCAATGATCTTGCAGGCACGCTCAAATACCCGTTCCTTATTGTGGTCCCAGATAAAAATTTCAATATCATCAAGTCCATGCTCCTGCAGAGCCGGATACAGGAAATCCCGCAGAAATTCTTTTTCCTGTTCTGCAGTATAAACACAGGAATCCCAGGTCTGCACCGCCGCCGGTTCGTTCTGCAGAGACATTCTTGTGATGCGGCAGCCTGCCTCGCGAAGCTTCCGGATGTACCGGCATATATACTGCGCCCACCATCCGCGGTATTCTTCCTTCAGTGAGCCTCCGTGAACCCGCTCCCCATTTGTTTTCATGAATGCAGGCGGAGACCACGGTGAGATCATCAGCTCCACCTTCCGCCCGGAAACAGCTTCCACATCTCTGAGCAGCGGCATCACATACTGAAAGGCGCGTTCCAGAGAAAAGCTCTCCATCTCTTTATCTTCCGGGTCACTCATTGCCTCATACTGTTCCATGGAAAAATCGCAGCTATCCAGATGGATCCTGCCAAGGCGGTAATTCATTTCATCCGTATCAAAATAAGTATGGATCAGCTTCCTGCGGTCCTCATCATCCATCTGGGCGTATACATATCCGGCAGAATCTGTAAAAGCTCCGCCGAATCCCTCAAATTTTTGTCCCCTTACAGACGGATAAATATTTATCACATTATTTTCCACATCCACATCCGGTACAAACAAAACCTCTCCCTTACTTACACACTTCTGATCTCGCTTAAATACCGTTGTCTCATAAAATAATCGTTCTCTCATAAGCTGTCCTCTCAATGATTTTTCTTATACTCGCTGGGTGTCATTCCGGTTACCTTTTTAAACACCCGCGTAAAATACTTCTCATCGTGGAATCCCACTTTATATGCGATCTCATACGTTTTAAAATAATTTTGTTTCAGATAAGCACATGCATGTTCTATTCTCACACGATTAAGATAATCAACGAATCCGACACCAAGGAACTGGGAAAACAGGGTCGAGAGATACCCAGGGGAAATTCCCACCACTTCCGCTACCTTCTGCAGAGTCAGGTCTTTGCAGTAATATTCCTCCATATACTCTCTTGCCCGCTCTACAAGCCCGGAATTATTGCCTTCTTCCACCGTTTCCTTCCTGTCCGGACCCTCTATATCATCTGCAATCTTCAGGATCTGCGCGAGGATATCCGAGGAACGGCTGGGCTTCAGCATATAATTTTTTGCGCCGTAATTCAGCGCCTGCTGCGCATACCGGAATTCCTCGAATCCGCTGAGTATAATCGTCGCCGGCAGAATATCCGCCCCCTTTGCCTCCTTCATAACCTCGATCCCATCCTTCAGCGGCATCTGTACGTCCAGAAGCATAATATCCGGCCGGCTTTGAAAAATAATGTCCAGTGCCTCCTGCCCGTTTTGGGCTGTATAAATCTGAGCGAACCGATCCGTATGAAGCCGGATATACTTCTCAATTCCATTGCGGATCATGTCCTCATCTTCTGCTATTAATAATCTTAGTGTCATTTCATCCCTCTCTGCTTACTGCTGAACCATATCCTCTTTCTGCCCGGCCGTATCCTCTTCTGACTGCAAAGCAGGAATGCGGATCGTTATCAGCGTGCCCTCGCCCACACGGCTCTCAATATTCAAATAAGCTTTCTCTCCATACTCCAATTCCAGACGTTCTTTTACATTACGGATGCCATAACGTCCTATTTTCTGTCCGGTAAATGCTTTTTCATAATCTTTTTCCCAGATATTCCGAAGCTGGGTTTCGTTCATCCCCACTCCTGTATCCTGTATGAGAAACTCAAGATACTCACCATCCGTTTTTGCCGTTACTGTCAGTATAAACTCTGCCGTACTGCTCTGCATTCCATGGATCACAGAATTCTCTACAAAAGGCTCCAGGATCAGCTTCGGGATCATTTCATGCCGGACCGCCGGTTCCATATTTATGTGATATTCCAACTGTTTCTGAAAACGCAGCTTCTGAATCTCCAGATACCGCTCCAGCAGCGCCATCTCCATCTCTACCGTCACCCGGCGCTTTCCCTGCCCCAGCACCAGGCGGAAAAGCTGTGCCAGCTCGTAAATACTCTCAGCCGTTGCCTCATCGCCCTCGCCTGTTGCCTGCCAGTAAATACTGTCCAGGGCATTATACAAAAAATGCGGATTGATCTGAGCCTGCAGGATCGCCAGCTCACTCTCCCGCTCCTTCAGGACCAGGATGTAATTCTTATTGATCAGCTCCCGGATATCCGTTACCATCTGATTGAAGCAGGCAGCCACCTGCCCCACTTCATCATTCGTCTGAATCTCTACCTGCTGTTCAAAATCCCCCTGCCGGAACTGCACCATAGCTTCACAGACCGTCTGCAGGGGTTGGCTGATCCGTTTGGACAGTGCATGTACGATCGGCCACATGGCAAATACCATGCCGAGCAAAAGCAGAAGCGGTATATAAACTACCTCCCGCAAAAGATCGAAAAGTCCCTGTTTCGGCATAATTTTGCAGACATGCCATCCGGCATCCGAAATAGGACCGGTATAAATCTCCCATTTCCCCTTTGTGCCATGATACTCTGCAGCAGTTGTCAGCCGTTCCTCCTGCAGATACTGCCTCATTTCATCCTCTACATACCCATAGCTGATGATCTCATTGCCGCCTTTATCTAACAGAATAATTCCGTCCTCGTCAGATCCCAGAACGCTGCGGCACAATTTTTCCACCGTTTCCTGCGAGATTCCGATCGTCAGATAGCCAAGAAGTCTGCTGCGGGACTGGTTAAAAATTGCCCGGCACAAAACCAGCTTTTCCGAACGATTTGCCTGATAGATCTCTCCGCTGCCCTTCGCCGCGCTCACCCACAGGCCTTTTCCCTGCAGCTCCACAGCTTTCCGGTACGCGTGCGTCGCCTTCAGCTCATCTAAATCTGAAATATAAGAGCTGCTTGAATCAATACAGCGCAGATAAGGAAAAACGCCATTTTCCGGATAGATAGACAGTGTTTTGATATATCCCTTCAGCGCCATGGTATCTTCTATCGTCTGTACCGGCGTCCGGTGCTGCCAGAGCTGCGCATCGTTATTCAGTGTCTGTGCATTCTCCGAGGTCAGTACATCCTGTATCTCCTGGTTGATCGCCAGATTCAGCGACAGATACCGGACATCCTCCTCGACAATATTGAGAGAAAGCGCCAGATTATTCATTCCCGCTTTCTGTTGAACCAGATATTCCTGCTGATTTATGTAATACCGGTATCCGGTCACCGCAATGCAGATCAGAACCAAGATAGGTATAATTACAATATACGTATAAAAAATAATTTTCTTCCCGATCGACAGATTCCGGATGTCTTCCTTAATCCTTCTCATCGCGATTCCTCCTGCGTTTACTGTATAATCATATTTTATCACACATCACAGGAGCTGTCAGATATTTTCAGGATTCTGTCCGTCGGCATCAGCCTTTTACAGCACCCATCGCCACACCTTTGGTAATGTGTTTATTCAGCGCCATATAGACGATAACCGCCGGTGCTGCTGTCAGCGCCATGACCGCGAACTGCACCGCATAGTTGGAAGAATACTGGCCGGTAAATTCCAGCACGGAAAATGGCAGCGTCTTCCACGTAGGTGTGCTCAGATAGGTACTCGCCATCATAAATTCATTCCAGTTATTCAAAAACGTCATAATGGAAACTGTTGCAATAGATGCCTTCAGCATCGGTGTTATGATCTGGAAAATAATGCGGTAGATTCCACATCCGTCCATGACAGCCGCCTCTTCCAGCTCCACAGGCACAGACTCCATAAAGCTGGTCATCAAAAACAGCCCCTGCGGAAGTGAAAATGCCACATAAGGGATCAGCAGCGCCCAGATCGTGTCCGTCATATGCAACATACTGTAAATCTTATAGTTCGGAAGCAGCGTGGCATGGATCGGTATCATCATCCCCATGAGAAGCAGCGTTTTCACAAATCCGCTTAATTTCCACTGCATTCTGCGGCAGGCAAATGCCGACATGATAGAAATGAGAATGACCAGCACGACTGCAAGACCATTGATCAGTACACTGTTGCGCAGATAATGAAGAAAATTACCATCTACAAATGCCTTTACATAGTTGCCCCACTGAATTTTCTCCGGAATAATCAAAAGACCGCTTGTAAACATTTCCGTACTGCTCGCCAGAGAAAAGTCAAGCAGCCAGATCAGAGGAAAGATCTGAATCACAGCCACGCAGATCAGGATCACCCACAAGATCACATTTCCTACCGTAAGCTTTTTCTTACCTGCTGTATTCATTTACCGCACCTCCTTTGGCTGACGTTCTTCAAACACCTTATTTAAAATAACAGTTGCAAGAAGACAGATAATAACAAACACTACGCTGATCGCATTACCATATCCATATTTGAAAGATTTAAATGCCTGCTGATAAAGGTAGGTTGCCGTGAATTGTGTGGCATTGCCCGGTCCGCCGTTCGTCAGCAGATATACGGTCTCCATCTGCTTCAGCGCAGAGATCACTGCCATCGTCACATTTACCTGAATAACCGGCTTCATCAGAGGAAGCGTCACGCGCAGAAAGGTCTGCGTCTGCGTCGCACCGTCAATGGCTGCCGCCTCATACAGCGTCGGGTCTATATTTTTGATGCCGGAATAATAGATCAGCATTCCCCAGCCAAATCCGTGCCAGATCAGCACCACAAGCACGGACCAGATAGCGTTCTCCGCACTAAGCCAGTTGACAGGCTTCTGACCAAAGATCTTCAGGATGTTATTCAACAGGCCAAAATTGGGATCGTAGATAAATTTCCACAGGTAAGCGATGACCGCTACCGAAATTACATTGGGGATAAAGTACACGCAGCGGAAAAATCCTTCTCCCCTTCCGCCCTTTTTATCAAGCACCGCTGCCGTAATAATCGCAAGCGGATGCTGGATGCAGATAAATCCGATCGCAAGCAAAAGTGAATTGCGAAGTGCCGTGAAAAATGCGGTATCCTTCATCAATGCCGCATAATTGTCCAGCCCTATAAAGTCATAGGAACCCATGCCGGAATAATTCGTAACAGAATAGTAAACACTCAGGCAGATCGGCGCCAGAATCGCAAATACAAAAAGCACAACTCCCGGAATGACCAGCGTCGCGATCACCAGCTTATTGCTGTACATTTTTTTCATAATATCCAATTCCTTTCTACTGTTCATACAGAAAACGCGTCATCGGTGCATTTCCTTACAAACGATGGTATAGAAAGCGGCTGCCCAAAGGACAACCGCTTTGCCATTTACCCTCTTGCAATCAATACCAGCTTATTTGCAGGCTGTTCCAATGTTTGCCAGGAAAGTATCAATATCTGTTGTTCCGTTAGAAACGCTCTGGATCTCGCTCTCAATACTTGTCTTGAATGCGGACGGACCACAGTCATTAACCGGTGTTCCGGATACGCTTGTTGCAGCAGACACGATATCAACGATCTGTTTCATCAGCTCTGTCTCTTCTCCGGTCATGTACTCTGACTGATCCTGTGCTGACATACCAACGCCATTCTCCCATCCATACTTGGAAAGCTTATCCGGCTGATACATGAAGTTCAGGAACTTCACTGCTTCATCTTTTACTTCGGAGGATGCAGAAACTGCATATCCGCCGCCGTTCCATGCTTCAATATCTGTTGCTGTTGCTGCTCCGCCCTCTACTGTCGGCATTGTGAACACGCGGATATTCGTGCGGATCTCCTCCGGAATATCTTCGTTCGTTGCCATCGAGGTTTCCCAGCTTCCCATGTAGAACATAGCAGCCTGTCCGTTTGTAAACAGGTTCATAGCTGTTCCGTAATCCTGGGAATCATAACCTACCTGGAACAGACCTGCATCTGCAGCATCCTTCAGAAGCTGTGTTGCCTGTGTGAATGCCGGATCAGAGAAATCGCCGTTTGCGATAGCGCCGGATACCGTCTCTCTGTAATCACCGGTAATCTTGTAAAGCAGATCTGAGAGATATACTGCCATCGGCCAGTCGTCTCCTCCGTCCATTGCTACCGGAATGATACCTGCTTCTGTAATCGTAGAAGCCAGTCCTAAAAGCTCATCATATGTTTCCGGAACGCTCCATCCGTTGTCCTCGAACATTTTCTGATTGTAGTAGAAAACAGCTACGTCTGTGTTTCTCGGAAGCCCGTACAGCTTGCCGTCTTTCTTGAAGCCCTCAAGAGATCCTTCAATAAATTTGTAGTCTGCGTAATCTGCTTCATTCAGCTCTGCCAGAACGCCGGCATCCAGTACTTCATCCAGGAAGGAAGGCTGTCCCCAGATATTTACAACATCCGGCATACCTTCCATTGCGTATGCTTTGAATTTTGTCTTGTAAGCTTCCTCATCCAATGCTTCCACTTCGATCTTTACGTTCGGATTTGCCTCCATGTACTCATCGATCAGCATCTGCTCCACAAGTCCCTGTCCGTTCTTTCTGTCCGGCAGATTGGAGAACACTCTCAGTGTAATCTCCTCCTCTGCGCTTACGGTCAGTGCAGATCCGGCTGCCATACTTACCACCATTGCTGCTGTCAGTGCGATTGAACACCATCTCTTTTTCATTTTGTTACCCTCCTTAAAAATTTGGTATCTCGTTGCTGTTGCAAAAAGTATAGCATTCAAAACAGGCAAAATACAGACAGCATTCTTTCAAAATAGTGGATTATTTTCATATCATATATTCTACTTTTTTCACCTTTTTTATCTCTCACCGAATATAACAGAAATCGTTTTTCCGGAATAGTCACGCAGCCCCTGCAGCGATAAGCCTGCATCCCGGCAGTCTGACAAGTATCGTATCAATTCCCGGCTGATTTCCTCTCCCGGCACGATCAAAGGGATTCCCGGCGGATATAAATAAATATACTCTGCGCTGATCCTGCCTGCGGCATCCTCAAGCAGTATCCTCTGCTGCGGCCGCTCATCCGTTTCTGCTATTGTAAGTATCTGCTCATTTTGTAAAAACGCATTGCCGTATCGCCCGGCAGGAGCCGGAAAAATATCTTTCTTTTCCAGTTCTTCATCCAGTTCCTTTAATGCTGCCGCCAGCCGGTCAAAGCCCTCCTGCGTATCCGCAATGGATGTGAGCGCTATTGCATAGCTGCCTGCTTCCATCTCCAGTTCCAGATGAAACCGCTCACGCAGCCGGTCGCTTAACCACTTTCCGCTCTTTCCTTCCGCCCAAAGTACCAGCTTGGACGGATCCATCGCAAAAACACCTTCCGCCTGCGAAATTCCATGCCCTGTCAGAAAATTGCCGCTCCCCTCTGTTTTATACATATGAATATGCTTTAACCGGCAGAGCTCCTGCGCAAATCCCTCCAGCCTTTTGGCGAAATCCTCAAATAATGTGTGAGAATATGTTTCCAAAAGCCCGACACATGCATCCATAGATGCCATAAAGACATACGACGGGCTGCTCGTCTGGTACATTCCCAGATACTTCCGTATTCTTTCACTTTTTACGAGCGCTCCGTTTCGATGCAGAAGCGCCGTCTGCGTCATGGAAGGCAGTGTTTTATGCAGGCTATGTATTACAATATCGGCGCCCTTTTTTACAGAGCTTTCCGGGAAATACGGATGAAAGCCAAAATGTGCTCCGTGCGCCTCATCGACGATCAGCGGAATACCAAAAGAATATGTGATCTCTGCGATACGGCCTACGTCCGAGACAATTCCTTCATACGTTGGAGATGTGATAAATACCGCCTGGATCCCACGATCTTCTCTCAGTGCTGCCTGAATATCCTCCGGGCGGATACTGCCGCCGATCATCGGCTGCCTCTGCAGAGTCTCATAAACATTATCTGACCTGTCTGCATCGTCCGCATCCTCTGCCGACGGATTTTTTGTAACACTGGCACATTGCGGATATACATAAACCGTATGTAACCCGCGAAGCTCTGCGGCATGATAGGCTGCCTTATGGCAGTTTCGCGCCATCAGAAGTCTCCCGCCATATGATGTACAGGCGGAGATCGCCGCCAGAATACCGGCCGTGCTCCCGTTGACCAGATAAAATGTCTCCTCACTCCCATACAGTTTTGCCGCGCGCTCCTGCGCATCCTTCAAGATCCCTTCGGCGTGATGAAGATTGTCAAATCCGTCTATCTCTGTTATATCAATATCCAGGCACTCTCCCGGTACACCCAGTCTGCGCTTATGCCCCGGCATATGAAACGGATAGGCATCCGATCCTCCGTATTCTTTCAACTTCTCGTAAAGCTTCTGTGACATATATTCTCCCATTCTATTTCCAGAATTTTATCCAGGTCTGCAAAAATACCAAAATCAGTTATTACGTTATTTGTTATTCTCCATCATCATTACGGATAGTTTCAATTACTTTTCCAATATTACAAGTAATCTTCCCTTTGCAATCATGAATATCCTCATTAAGTTTTTTCTCCTGTATAATTGCTGTCTCAACTCTCCTTGCCAGTTCGCCAATCTGAGGATTCTTCTTGGAATTAACTCTCGTCTTACCTAACAATAACTGATAGATAAATGTTTGATTTCCGTCCTTTTCATTCCTGATGATTGCTTTCTCATTTGGAAAAATATCACTTTCATACGCACCATCAAAATGAAGAAGCAGAAACAATTCGAATGACGGATTACTTACTGCAAGGATATTGTTTTTCTCTCCTAACGCAATTACTTCATCATAATCCTGTACTTTGTTTTCGAAAATGTCCGCATCAAATACGATAATCATTTTGTCCCGTTCCTTATCAAAAGATATTTCCGGATTGTCTTTTTGCGATTCCGCAAAGCGAATCAGCCTTCTCGGATAGCTAATATCTCTGTCATCTTCCGTTTTCTCCAGTAATCTTATATCAATAAGGGGATGAATATTTAAGGATTTTCTAATGTCAATCAATTTCCTAAAATACCATGTCTCTGTATTTGCCCCCTCGCAGATAAAAAAATATTTCCGGTAAGGTTCTCGCTGCATCTCCTGATCTGTTGCTCTGCTATTCCAATTTGTATAACTTCTGACAGGCGCCATGTTTACTCCTCCTCTCTGAAATGAAAAGATGAAAACACTGGAATAGCACCATATCTGCCTTCCAGATATGCCTTACTCAACACCTTATCATAGCGTTCTTTAAAACGGTCTAATGAATAAAGCGTACTCGCATTTTCCGCATCACGCTCCACAAACCAAATCTCATCCCTTCGGAAAATAGACTGATCCATAATCGCAGACTCATGTGTTGTAAACAATAGCTGCATCCTATCCTCTTTATGAAGTTCCATAAACAATTCCAAAAATCTTGCTGTTAGTTTTGGATGCAGGCTTCTTTCCAGTTCATCCACAACATAAAGCACATCATCCCGCTTATTTAACAGCATATCCATTAAATCAAACAAGCGTCTCGTACCATCAGATTCTTCTTCAAATCCAAAATCGAAAAATGATCTGCTATGATGCAAACGGATCGTTGTCACTTTTGGCTCATTATGCCCTTCCACCTGAATGTTGAAAAAGCTTTCATTTGACCGCATAGTCATACGGAAAAACGGTTCATCCTGTTCAGAAAGTTTTCCTTTTACATGACTCATTACCCTGTCAAAAACAGGTTTCGGCAAAGCATTTTCCAACTCATCCAATGTAATTTCTTCAATCTTAACCTGATTGATTCCGGTATCAAATGTTTCAATCAACTGATTAATCAACTTCAAAGAATCATCATCATAGTAATATTCTAAATCGATCAACGGTATATTTGGTGTGATGACGGAAATATGATTCTGTATCCAATCAAATACATCTCTAAAAAACATAAGTTTTGTACGACTGGTATATTTCTTACCTCTGTTCATTTCTGTTAAGAACAAGGAATTTTCATTACCCTCGAAATCATCTGCGTAAATCTCAAACTTATTTCTTTCCGTATTGGTAAGTGTAATGGATGGATCTAATATCGGACGTTTATTTCCTTCTCTTTCAAACAGGCAACGTGCCGTTCCATTTTGATATAACTCATAAAGCCATTCTTCGGTAATCTTCCTTTTACTTAAAATTGCGGAAAACCCATATGCGTAAAACTTATCACCTACGGTCATCTGAATTTCAAAGCTACTTTTCCTGTCCTTATTTTCTTCACGATTCTTGCAAAACATCTGAACCGCGTCCATAGGTATCCCAGTCCGCACACACTCTTTAAAAAAGCGAAAAAATTCTGTCAGATTTGTTTTTCCTGACGCATTAGCGCCATAAACAACGCCATATTTCAATAACTGTGTACTCTTAATCTTTAAGCGATGTCCTGCATTTGTGCGTATTTTATTAGACGAAATCATTGTCAATTCCGTTGCCTGATCAAACGATTTGAAATTTTCTATATTAATTTTTATTAACATGGCAATGCACCTCCCTATAATGTCAAGTGATTTTTCCTTTAAAATAAA
>UMDR01050276.1_pt1 | contig 92188 bp, 85 predicted proteins | sample 1964541 | NCBI WGS metagenome assembly UMDR01 (sample SAMEA4835999, study PRJEB28245) | human gut metagenome | biome: gut microbiome; material: fecal sample | place: Denmark | collected 2008 | reverse complement strand
AAATGAAGAGTTATACAATTACTGTGAATGGTGTAGCATATGACGTAACCGTAGAAGAGGGCGCAGGCGGCGCAGCAGCTCCGGCAGCAAGACCGGCAGCGGCACCGAAAGCAGCTCCGAAGGCAGCTCCGGCTCCGGCAGCAGCTCCGGCTGCAGGCGGTGCAGCAGGCGCTGTTAAGGTAACGGCTTCTGTACCGGGCAAGGTATTTAAGGTAGAGGCAAGCGTTGGACAGGCGGTAAAAGCCGGCGACACCATCGTTATCCTGGAAGCAATGAAGATGGAAATTCCTGTTGTAGCTCCGCAGGACGGCACGGTTGCAAGCATTGACGTGGCAGTGGGCGCGGCTGTAGAGAATGGCGACGTACTGGCATCTCTGAACTAATTGCAAAGCGCTTGCGTAACACTACAAAACAGGAGGTAAGACAATGTCATACATTACAAGTACATTAGGCAATCTGCTCCATCAGACAGCGTTTTTTAACCTGACCTGGGGAAATTACCTGATGATAGCGGTGGCATGTGTATTTTTGTACCTTGCTATCAAACATGGTTTTGAGCCGCTTCTGCTGGTTCCGATTGCATTTGGTATGCTGTTGGTAAACATTTACCCGGATATCATGGCGAAACCGGAGGAGATGTCTAACGGCGTAGGCGGATTGCTCCATTATTTCTATATTCTGGACGAGTGGAGTATCCTGCCGTCACTAATTTTCATGGGTGTCGGAGCGATGACGGACTTCGGTCCGCTGATTGCGAACCCCAAGAGCTTCCTGCTCGGCGCCGCTGCACAGCTCGGTATTTACATGGCATATTTCCTTGCCATTTTCCTGGGCTTCAACGGAAAGGCAGCAGCGGCGATCTCCATCATCGGTGGAGCAGACGGCCCGACTTCTATTTTCCTTGCCGGTAAGCTTGGACAGACATCCCTCATGGGACCGATCGCGGTAGCAGCATATTCTTATATGTCTCTGGTGCCGATCATCCAGCCGCCTATTATGAAGGCGTTTACCACGGAAGAAGAACGTAAGATTAAGATGGAACAGCTTCGTCCGGTATCCAAACTGGAGAAGATCCTCTTCCCGATCATCATCACGATCGTTGTGTGTCTGCTTCTGCCGACCACAGCTCCGCTCGTTGGTATGCTGATGCTCGGAAACCTGTTCCGTGAATCCGGCGTTGTGAAGCAGCTTACAGAGACCGCTTCCAACGCGCTGATGTATATCGTAGTTATCCTGCTCGGTACTTCTGTAGGTGCTTCCACCAGTGCAGAAGCATTTCTGAACGTGGATACACTGAAAATCGTTGTGCTCGGTCTGGTAGCGTTCGCGTTTGGTACCTTCGGCGGCGTCATGTTCGGTAAGCTTATGTGCAAGATGTCCGGCGGTAAGATCAACCCGCTGATCGGTTCGGCAGGCGTATCCGCGGTGCCGATGGCAGCCCGTGTATCCCAGAAGGTGGGTGCGGAGGCAGATCCGACCAACTTCCTGCTCATGCATGCAATGGGTCCGAACGTAGCAGGCGTTATCGGTACGGCCGTAGCGGCAGGTACATTTATGGCGATATTCGGGGTGTAATGAGCAGTGCATGGACGGTGGAAATTGCTCCTGTGAGCCTGCTCACAAAGGAGCACATTCTCCAGCGGACATATAGGGCGAGTGCCCGCGACCGAGCGGACGTGGTGCGTTAGCAAGGTTCGTTCGCAGCACTACGATGAATAGAAAAATAAGGAGGAATATATTAAAATGGCAAAACAGGTTAAAAAACCGATTAAAATTACCGAGACGATTCTGCGTGACGCACATCAGTCTCTGATTGCCACCAGAATGACAACGGAACAGATGCTTCCGATTGTTGATAAAATGGATAAAGTGGGCTACCACTCTGTAGAATGCTGGGGCGGCGCAACATTTGACGCTTCCCTGCGTTTCTTAAAAGAAGATCCGTGGGACAGACTTCGCAAATTCCGCGACGGCTTCAAGAACACGAAGCTGCAGATGCTGTTCCGTGGACAGAACATTCTTGGTTACCGTCCGTATGCAGACGACGTAGTAGAATATTTCGTACAGAAATCCATCGCAAACGGTATTGATATTATCCGTATCTTTGACTGTCTGAACGATCTGCGCAATCTGCAGACAGCCGTTACCGCTGCAAATAAGGAAAAAGGACATGCGCAGGTAGCGCTTTCCTACACGCTGGGCGAGGCTTACACACTGGATTACTGGAAGGATATGGCAAAGAGAATCGAGGATATGGGTGCAAATTCCATTTGTATCAAGGATATGGCAGGCCTTCTGCTTCCGTACACCGCAACTGAGCTGGTAACTGCGCTGAAGGAAACCGTAAGCATCCCGATCCAGCTTCACACACACTATACCTCCGGCGTGGCTTCCATGACTTACTTAAAGGCAGTGGAAGCGGGCGTTGACGTAATCGATACGGCAATGTCTCCGTTCGCTCTGGGAACCTCCCAGCCGGCGACCGAGGTTATGGTAGAGACCTTCAAGGGAACTCCGTATGATACCGGATTTGATCAGAACCTTCTGGCAGAGATCGCTGACTACTTCCGTCCGATCCGCGACGAGGCGCTGGAGAGCGGTCTGCTGAACCCGAAGAACCTTGGCGTAAACATCAAGACCCTGCTGTATCAGGTACCGGGCGGTATGCTTTCCAACCTTACCTCCCAGCTCAAGGACCTTCACGCAGAGGACAAATACTATGAGGTTCTGGAAGAGGTTCCGCGTGTGCGTAAGGATCTCGGCGAGTGCCCGCTGGTAACACCGTCCTCTCAGATCGTTGGTACCCAGGCAGTTATGAATGTCATCAACGGCGAGCGCTACAAGATGGTTCCGCAGCAGACGAAGGATGTTCTGAGCGGAAGATACGGCGCAACCGTAAAGCCGTTCAACCCGGAAGTACAGAAGAAGTGCATCGGAGATACGGAAATTATCACCTGCCGTCCGGCAGACCTTATTCCGGACGAGCTGGATACACTCAGAGGAGAAATGGCTCAGTGGTCCCAGCAGGACGAGGACGTGCTGACTTATGCACTGTTCCCGCAGGTAGCGACCGAATTCTTCAAATACAGAGAAGCACAGCAGACAAAGGTAGATGCAACAGTGGCAGATACCAAGAACGGAGCATATCCGGTATAAAATCAATAGGTTATATCAAAAGGGATGGGGCGCTGCAAAATGCAGCGCCCTGTTTACATTTCTATCAATTTTTCGTTATATTCTTAAAAGTCAAAAATTTGTTAATATTTCCATAATATAACCCCTATAAGCCGTAAAGATTTGATTGACGTAATATAAAATTATTGATATAATATTTTCGTCTTAAAATAGTGTATTTTTATAAAAAAAGGAGCAAAATGGAAGGATATTTTGATATACATTGTCATATCCTGCCGGGGGTCGATGATGGGGCTGCCGATATAGAGACAACGCGTCAGATGTTGAGAGTAGCCTGGGAGGAAGGAATTCGAGGCATGATCGCAACGCCGCATTTCCATATGGGGCGTATTGAGGTGTCCGCTGAGAAGCTTCGAATGGCATGGGAGCAGACAAGGGCTTGCGCACAGGAGATCAGCGAAGAATTTCAGATTTATCTGGGAAATGAGCTGTACAGCAGTCATAGTCTCGTCGAATTGCTGGATGCCGGAAAAATCTTTCCCATGGCGGGAAGCAGGTATACCCTGGTGGAGTTTTCTGTGCAGAAAGGCTATTCAGAACTTGAGGCATCGCTGAAGCAATTGCAGATGGCAGGATACCGACCGATCCTCGCACATGCAGAACGTTATGAATGTCTTCTGAAAAATCCATATCGCGTAGAAGAATTGGCGGACATGGGGATTCTCATCCAGGTGAACGCAGCAAGCGTGACAGGAGAAAATGGTTTTGCAGCCAAGAGGTTTGTGAAAAAATTATTGAAATATGAATTGGTACATTTTTTGGGGACAGATGCACATGATATGAAAACAAGAAAACCGCTTATGAAAAAATGTGTGTCATATATTGCAGGAAAATACGGGGAAGATTATGCACGACGCATCAGCCGGGACAATGCGCTGCGAATACTGGACAATCTTTCAGTACGATAAAAACAGGGAAAAGGAGTTATGGGAAACCGCTATGGAAACAAATAATTATCAGACAAATGAAATCGAAATAGATCTTTGGAAACTACTTGCGGCACTTTGGGACAAGCTGTTCATCATTATATTATCTGCGTTGACGGGCGCTATAATATTCTATCTTTTTACTACATTATTTATTACACCTACTTATGATTCCACAACAAAAATCTATGTTTTGAACAAACAGAACAGCGATAATTCTTCTATTACATATAGCGATCTGCAAAGTTCTGCGCAGCTGACGAAAGACTATATGGAACTGGTTACAACACGTCCGGTGTTGGAAAAGGTGATATCATCTCTCGGACTTGAGAAAATGACGTACAATGACCTGAAGCAAAAAATCAGTGTGTCGACAGCGTCGGATGGCAGAATTATTTATATAAGAGTAACAGATGAAAATCCAAGACAGGCGAAGGATATTGCGGATGAGATCCGTAGTGCAGTGTCGGCCCAGATCGTTGATGTGATGGATGTGGAAGCGGTTAGCGTGGTAGAAGAGGCGAATTTGCCGGATACTCCTGCACGCCCCAACAAGCTTCGTAATATGATCCTTGGGGCACTTCTTGGTTTTGTCATTGCGTTAATGGTAGTGGCGGGAAGAGTTGTGATGGATGACCGGGTAAAGACGGAAGAAGATGTAGAATATTATCTTCATATGAGTGTGTTGGGGACGATCCCGCTGGATACTCACATAAAGAAAAAAACAATGAAAAAAAATAAAAAAAAGAAAAAGTAAAAAAGAGATAAGAGGAAAAGGACAGGGAGGAAAGCATGGCAAGAATAGATGTCAGCGCAATGACAACACTTTCAAACAGGGCCAGTGAGGCGTTTAAGTCTTTGCGGGCAAATATAGAATTCTGTGGAAAGGATCAAAGGGTAATTGCTATCACGAGTTGTACTCCAAATGAGGGAAAGAGCGGTACATCTATGAATCTGGCTGCTTCCCTGGCTGAAGGAGGAAAAAGAGTGATGCTGATAGATGCGGATCTGCGCAAATCCGTATTGCTTGGAAAGCTTGGAATTTCAGAACGGATCCTGGGGCTTACGAATTTTCTGGCGGGTCAGTGCCAGCTCAATGATGTTATTTGTAAGACAAATTATCCGACATTGGATCTGATCGTGGCTGGTCCGGTGCCTCCGAATCCGGCGGAGCTCCTGGGAAGTCAGACCTTCAGTAAACTGATTGAGCACCTGAGAAACTATTATGACTATGTAATTATAGATACACCGCCGCTCGGCAGTGTGATCGATGGGGCTGTTGTCGCAAAAACATGTGACGGTATTGCTATTGTTGTTGCCTCCAATACAGTGAGCTACCGGTTTGTGCAGAAAATCCGGGAGCAGCTTGAGCGTACAGACTGTAAAATCCTCGGTGTGATCCTTAACATGGTGGATATGAGTGGGAACAGTTATTATGGGAAATATTATGGAAAATATTATGGAAAATATGAAAACGAAAAATTGTAAAGAGGGGCAGCCAGAACGATGAGTAAAAAAATATGTACCGTATTGTTGTTATTAGTCTGTATGGCAGGAGGTATATTGTCGGTATTACTTTATACTGCATCAGATCATATAGGACCGGATATTCAGATACCGGACAGACGTATTATATATCGCGAGGATGATGGAACAGACAGCCTGCTCGATGGAGTGACTGCTGTGGATAATGTGGATGGAGATGTGACAGATTCTCTGATGGTCGAGGCTATTTACCCTTCAGCGGATGAAAGAAAAGCAAAAGTAATTTATGCTGCAATGGATTCCAGCAATAATGTATCGAAAGAACAATGGATAGTAGATTATATTCCGGCTGGGACAGAAAGTGTTGCGGTGGCTGATTCGGCTAATACAGAACCGGCAGCGCAGCAGGAATCGGTTGGAGAAGGAGATGCGCTGGAGAAGGGAACGGAACCGGAATCTGATACGGAAACAGAAAAGAAATTTCTTGATGCGAAAATTGCGTTGATTAATGGAAGCGATATGGTGGGTGTATCTGCAAAGTGGCAGGAGAGATTCCAGGAGGACGGTTACACAGATATTGCAATCGGAAGTTATTCGGGTGTTGTTGCAGATACAACAATTTATGCGGATGATGATGATCTTATCGCTGAGTTGAAGGAATATTTCCCGGATGCGCGAGAGGAAAAGGATATGCCGCAACAGGGCGTTGATATTTCACTGGAACAGGTGGAGGCATGTGTGATAATCAGTGCGAAGGATGCGGAGGAATAAAAAGAAATATTAGTGCTGTTATAAAGTATATTTAAAGCATGAAGTATGTTTATGAAAAGCCAGCTGATTGCTGTCGAAAGTCTGAAAGGTTCAGGAAAGGCTATGCAAGCAAAATTGCTTTACGAAGAATTCCTGAAGAAAGGGAGCAACGCGCGAAATATATCGTTTCCAGACTATGAGAGTGATTCTTCAGCGGTGATAAAGATGTATCTTTCCGGTTAGTTTGGCTCCAATTCGTCGGATGTTAATGCATGTGTTTCATCTGCCTTTTAGGCTGCAGATAGATATGCCGGTTTATAAAACGGACTGGGGCTGCCGCAAAAAACAGAACATTTGGGGAAGAGATATGAAAAATGGTAATAGGGAAAAGAAAAAAGAACATGCGGAAAAGGGGAAATTTCGCATCCACCACTGGGAGATTATCGCACTTTATCTGGTGCTGTATGACGTGATTGCTGTAAACTTCTCTTATTTTTTTGCACTTTTATTGCGTTTTGATATGCGTTATTCGCAGATTCCATCAAGATATCTGTCTGCGTTTGCTAAATTCGCACCGATTTACGCAATAATAACCGTCGCTGTGTTTTATATGCTGCGCCTGTACGGCAGCGTCTGGCGGTTTGCAAGCTTCAGCGAGCTGAACAGGATCACGGCGGCGTCTGCTGTCACGGCAGTGATCCACTGGGCGGGCATCACCTTTTTCGTACAGCGGATGCCGGTTTCTTACTATATTATCGGCGCGGTCATACAATACTGCCTGGTGATCCTGGTGCGGTTTTCCTATCGCTATATCAACATGGAGCGGGCGCGCCGCAGGCAGAGCGGCCGTGCGGTGTACAATGCGATGATTATTGGCGCAGGTGCAGCCGGGCAGGTGATTATCCGTGAACTGAAAAACTCGGAAGAGGCAGAGGCATCCCCGTGCTGCGTGATTGACGACAATCCCAATAAATGGGGCAGGTACATGGAGGGCATCCCGATTGTGGGCGGCAGGGATTCCATCCTGGAAAATGTACAGAAATATAAGATTAACCAGATCCTGTTCGCGATCCCGACCGCATCGGCGGAGAACCGGAGGGATATCCTGAACATCTGTAAAGAGACAGGTTGTGAGCTGAAGAGTCTTCCCGGCGTCTACCAGCTGGCAAACGGCGAAGTGTCCATGAGCAGGATGCGCCCGGTGGCGGTGGAGGAGCTGCTCGGCAGGGATCCAATTAAGGTAAATATGGAAGAGATCTTTCAGTACATAAAAGGGAAAACAATCCTGGTGACCGGAGGCGGAGGTTCCATCGGGAGCGAATTGTGTCGGCAGATTGCCGGGCATGAGCCGGGGCATTTAATCATCTTTGATATTTATGAGAACAATGCATATGATATCGAGCAGGAGCTGCGCCGGAAATATCCCAAGCTGAAATTAACGGCATTGATTGGCTCTGTGCGGGACAGCCGCAGAATCAATCAGGTATTTGAAACTTACAAGCCTGATATCGTATACCATGCAGCGGCACACAAGCATGTCCCGCTGATGGAGACAAGCCCGAATGAGGCAATTAAAAACAATGTAATCGGTACGTATAAGACAGCTTATGCAGCATTGAAAAATGGCACGCAGCGGTTTGTACTTATCAGCACGGACAAGGCGGTGAATCCGACCAACATAATGGGTGCAAGCAAGCGCCTTTGCGAGATGGTTATTCAGAGCATGGATGCTGTCAGTAAGGCGGGCAGAATGGATCTTCTCCCGTTCCTGCACGGACATATGGATAAGCAGATCGATGGGCAGACTGCATACGACCACGAGGACTATATGCCACTAGAGGGAATGGACGGCAGGGGCCCTGAAGTAAGAATTGAAAGTGTGAAAAACAAGGAGCGCCGGGGGACACAGTTTGTGGCAGTGCGTTTTGGAAATGTGCTTGGCAGCAACGGCTCTGTGATCCCGCTTTTTAAGAAACAGATTGAGGAAGGTGGGCCGGTGACAGTTACCCACCCGGATATCATTCGTTACTTCATGACGATTCCGGAGGCAGTCAGCCTGGTACTGCAGGCTGGGACGTATGCCTGGGGCGGCGAAATCTTTGTCCTGGACATGGGCGAGCCGGTAAAAATCGATACCTTAGCCAGAAACCTGATCAGGCTTTCCGGGTATAAGCCGGATGAGGACATCAGGATTGTCTACACAGGACTGCGCCCTGGTGAAAAGTTGTTTGAAGAAAAGCTGATGGCGGAGGAAGGCATAAAAAAGACGGAAAATGACCTGATCCATATCGGAAAGCCGATCCCGTTTGATACAGAAGAGTTTCTAAAACAGTTGGAAGAGCTGGCAAAGGCAAGCTATGAAAACAGTGAAAACATCGTAGATATGGTTGCGCAGATGGTGCCGACCTTCCATCCGGTGGGAAAGAATCCGGAAAAGGTCATTGCAGGGCCGCATCCAGTAACGGGCAGCGTTTTAGATGAGGTTGCAGCAGCAAAAGAGATGTCATAAGAAAAAACTCAGAGAAACAGCAAATTACCGCTCCCTGGATATCAGAATGGATAAGAGTCTGTCCTGCGGCAAGCCCTTTTACAAGTAGGCGATATTCTATGCCTTGCAGTATCCCGTCGCCTACAGAAGCTAAACATACATGTTCATGATATTTTTGCCGTCATGACCGGCGAGCCATTGGCTCATTAATATTATACTCAAAATGTGCCAAAATAGCAACAGGGCAGAAATTTTTTTTGATGAACGCAGATGACGAAATGCCGGGGATACCGAAAGCACAAGGCCAGTATCTGGATTACAGAGCGCTCACATAATAATAGAGCCAATATTTGTGGATAAAGAACAAAGGAGAATAAAGATATGTTTGAGAAAAATCACGGCATTGTCCCGTTTGAATCCAAGGTCTGGCTGTCCTCTCCGACGATGCATGGAGAAGAGCTGAAATATATGACGGAGGCGTATGAGACGAACTGGATGTCAACTATAGGCGCAAATCTGGACTGCATAGAACGTCTATCATCACAGAAAGTCGGATGCAGATACGCGGTTGCCTTATCCTCCGGAACGGCAGCCCTGCATCTGGCAATGAAGCTGGCAGGGGAGAGACTCTACGGCCAGCCGGAACAGGGGAAAGGCGCATTGTTCGGAAAAAGAGTGTTCTGCTCAGATATGACCTTTGACGCTACGGTGAACCCGGTGGTCTACGAGGGCGGCATTCCTGTGTTCATTGACACTGAATATGATTCCTGGAACATGGATCCGGTTGCACTGGAGAAAGCGTTTGAGTTCTACCCGGAGGTAAAGCTGGTCGTTGTGGCCCATCTCTACGGTACACCAGGGAAAATCGACGAGATTCGAGCCGTTGCTGACAGGCACGGGGCTTTGATCGTGGAGGACGCCGCAGAGTCCTTTGGAGCCACCTATCGAGGAAAACAGACAGGAAACTTCGGTGATTATAATTGCATCAGTTTTAATGGAAACAAAATCATCACCGGCAGTTCCGGCGGAATGTTCTTGACAGACCATTTGAAGGATGCAGACAAGGTCCGCAAATGGTCTACCCAGAGCCGTGAGGATGCGCCCTGGTACCAGCATGAGGAGCTGGGCTATAACTATCGCATGAGCAATGTGATTGCAGGTGTTGTACGGGGACAACTCCCATACTTAGAGGAACACATCCGGCAGAAGAAGGAAATTTACTACAGATATCAGGAGGGATTGAAGGATCTGCCGGTGAGCATGAACCCGATCCCGGATTACTGTGAGCCGAATTACTGGCTCTCTTGTCTGCTGCTTGATAAAGACGCCATATGTAAGCAGGTCAGAGGAGAGAAGGACGCCTTGTATATGCCGGAGCATGGCAAGAGTTGTCCAACAGAGATTCTCGATGCAATCCAGTCAATCAATGCGGAAGGCCGCCCAATCTGGAAGCCAATGCATATGCAGCCGATTTACCGGATGAACCCGTTCGTTACCCGGCTTGGAAACGGCAGGGCAGGGAGCAATGCTTACATAAAGGGGGCTGAGGCTTCCGACGGAAAGCCGCTGGATATCGGGATGGACATCTTTGAGCGGGGGCTGTGCCTGCCGAGCGACAACAAGATGACGGCGGGGCAGCAGGAGAAGGTTATTGAAGTGGTTAAGAGATGCTTTGCGTGATGGAGGAGACTGTATGATGAGTCATAAACCGTATGGTCCATATGAAAAATATATAAAGCGCCCACAAGACTTTCTGTGCGCTTTGCTGGCAATTATTGTTCTGTCACCGGTGATGCTTATATTGGCGATACTCGTGCGAGTGAAATTGGGTTCACCTGTATTGTTTGTACAAGAACGTCCGGGCAGGGGCGGGAAAGTTTTCAGATTGTTCAAATTCAGAACCATGACCGATGCAAAGGACGAGCAGGGAAACCTGCTCCCCGATGAAGTGCGGCTTACATCTTTTGGGAGAAAACTGCGTTCAACCTCTCTTGATGAGCTTCCGGAGTTGTTTAATATGTTGAAGGGAGACATGAGTGTCGTAGGTCCCAGGCCGCTTCTGGTTCGATATCTGGACAGATACACACCGCATCAGGCGCGACGGCACGAGGTTCGTCCCGGTTTTACCGGTCTTGCACAGGTACGTGGCCGGAATGCCATTAGTTGGGAGGAAAAGTTTGATTGGGATGTCAGATATGTGGATAATATTACGTTTCTGGGAGATTGGAAAATTATCTTGCAGACTGTGATAACGGTTTTGAGACGGGAGGGAATCAGCTCTGAGACTTCTGCAACCATGGAAGAATTTATGGGCGATAAGAAAGGTGGTGCATAAGAAATGGATTTGTTAAGGATAGGGCATACATTGAGAATGTGTTTAATCATTAATCCATTTAAAAGAGCACAGTACATAAAAAAACACAATATATTTTTCCATATGGGGGATAATTGTATGGTGATGTTTAGGAAGATTCCTTTGTACCCAAAACTGATCTCTTTTGGCAATAATGTGTGGGTGGCCTCACAAGTCTTATTTGTAACGCACGATGCAATTCACTATATGTTGAATATTCGGGATACGAGTGAATCATTTCAGGAATATCTCGGATGTATTGATATCAAGGATAACGTGTTTATCGGCTCACATTCGATCATATTGCCGAATGTGACAATAGGGCCGGATGCGATAGTGGGAGCTGGCACTTTGGTTAATAAAAATATACACAGTGGGGTGTATGCAGGCGTTCCAGCCAGGTATATATGCTCCATTGACGAGTTTATAAGGAAGAGAAAAAATTATCCGGAAATAAAAATAGATAGAAATGGAAAGGGCGGACTTTCAATGGAAACAGTGGAAGCTTGTTGGGAACGTTTTAACAGGTGCGGGTAAAGCAGCTGTTCGCTCAATGAATGAAGGGGAGAAACGGTTATGTTAAAGAAAATTGTACTTATTGGAGCGGGCGGATTCGGGCGTGAAGTGGCGACATCACTCATCGGGATGATTAACTGGTATGAGCCCACATATGAGTTTTTGGGGTTCCTGGACGATGGGGCTCATTTCTCGGCGGGAATGAAAATTGACGGATATCCATGGCTGGGCAATCGCTATTGGATTTTAGACCATATAGAGGATGTTGTTTGTACCTGTACTGTGGGAAATGCACATATCAAAAAACAGATTCAAAGTGAGCTGATGCAGAAAAATGTGAGGTTTGAGTCTATTATAGAAAAAACAGCATACATTGCACCTTCCTCGAAAATTGGTCCCGGATGTGTTCTTTACGGAGGTGTAAAAGTTTCTGTTAATTGCAATATAGGGGCTGGTGTTTTGCTCAATGATGGCGTGAAGATTGGGCATGATGTTACGATTGGAGACTACACCTCAATTATGCCTGACTCTGGAATTAGCGGAGGATGTCAGGTGGGTGATGAAGTTGAAATAGGTGGCCATGCATTTATCGTACCGGGTAGGAAAATTGGGGACAGGGCGAGAATTGCGGCTGGTAGTATAGTGTTTTCTAATGTTAAAGCTGCTACGACTGTTCTTGGTAACCCCGCAAAACGCATGAAGGAATTAGAATAAATATAAAAGGACTAAAGGAGAAATTTGAATATGAAAGTTGCGTTTTTATTTTCCGGGCAGGGCGCACAGTATCCCGGAATGATGAAGGAGTTATATGACAATGAACCGGCTGCAAGAGAGATTTTTGATAAGGCGGATACCACCCTTGGAAGGGAAATCTCAAAAATATGCTTTGCAGGAACACAAGAGGATTTGAATCTCACGCATAATACACAGCCATGTATGCTTGCGGGCGATCTTGCGGCAGCCATGGCATTGAGGGCGCATGGGGTAGAAGCGGCTGCTGTAGCTGGCTTCTCTCTTGGTGAATATGCGGCTCTCGCGTATGCGAACGTTGTTTCTGCAGAAGATATCTTTCGTATTATTCAAATTCGTGCTGATGCGATGCAGGGGGCTGTAGCACCGGGCGAGGGCGCCATGGCGGCATTTGTTGGGGTGACTGCCGAACGGGTGGAGGAACTCTGCAGAGAGGCCACAAAAGGGTATGTTGTTGCCGCAAATTACAACAGTCCTGTGCAGACAGTGGTGTCTGGTTCTGTAGCTGGTGTTGATGAAGTGTGTGAATTGGCAGAAGCGGATGGGCTTCGCTGCGTAAAGTTAGCGGTTAGCGCACCATTTCACTGTGCGATGATGGAGCCGGCAGCAAAAAAGCTTGGAAAGGTGTTTAAGACAATGGACTTCATGGACCCTACCATTCCTGTATATATGAATGTGGATGGTAAGCCAGTTACGCAGGGAATCGTGATTCCTGAACTCCTTGTGAAGCAGGCTATGAGTCCTGTCCACTGGGTGAAAACACTGGAGAATATGCAGGCGGACGGTATTGATACTTTTATTGAGTGCGGTGCCGGGAAAACCCTGGTGGGTTTAGTTAAGAAAACACTAAAAGGCGTGAAAATTCTCCGTGTAGAAAATATGAAGACACTGCAGAACACTTTGGAGGAATTGAAAGGTTGATGGAAATCAGAAGATTTGAGTCAGATCTGCTTTTATCAAATATGTATGTGGTGGTTGAGGGAGACCATGCGGTTGTGATTGATCCTTACCAGGATACGTCTTCGGCGGAAAGCCTGATAATTGATAAAATCGTATTGACGCACGAACATTATGACCATATTTCCGGGGTGAATCTCTGGCGGCAAGTCACAGATGCGCCGGTTCTTTGCAGCAAGGCATGTGCGGCAAACATACAGAGTCCGAAGAAAAACCTTTCGAGACATTTTAAGCAATTTTGTGAATTACAGACATGGATGGAACTTGAAGAACTTCCGCAGGCAGACCCGGAATATTCTTGTGAGGCAGATGAAACCTTTGAGGATGAGATATGGTTTGAATGGCAGGGACATAAATGGCATCTGTTTGAAATGCCGGGCCATTCTTCGGGGAGTATTGGAATACTCCTGGACAGCGCATACTTTTTCTCGGGCGACAGCCTGATAGAGAACAGCGAGATAGAACTCAGGATGCCCGGGGGAAGCAGAAAAAAATGGAAAGAGATAGGGGAACCAAGGTTAAAGATGATTCCTTGCGGAATTCATGTGTGCCCTGGACATTTCCAGGAGTTTATATTATGAAGAGGTGAAGTAGGTGGCTTTTTTATATAGTGATGGAATAGGGATTGCTGGAATTGCCTGCGCTGTTCCAGATAATGAAGTGACAGTTGAAAGCTTCATCCCTGTCTTTGGCGAAGAGATACCAGCAAAATTTACGGCAGGGACGGGCATCCGTTCAATGTATAAGGCACTTCCGGAACAGACAGCAGGAGATTTAGCTTATGTTGCAGCAGAAAACTTGTTCTCTCGTTTGAAGGTGGATCGAAAGAAAATTGGGGCGTTACTATTCGTTACACAATCGCCGGACTATCGCAGACCGGCGACCGCATGTGTTCTCCAGCATAGACTTGGGCTGACAACGGACTGCGCGGCAATGGATATCGGGCTGGGATGTTCTGGGTTTGTGTATGGACTACAGACAGCCATGAATCTGATGGAGCACTCTGATATGGAATACTGCCTGCTTCTTATGGGTGAAACTGCATCTAAGTTGGTTGATCCTCATGACAAGTCCATTGTAATGATGTATGGAGACGCAGGCGCTGCAATTCTGCTGGAAAGAAAACCAGGATCTAGAACAGCGACACTTCTCCGCAGCGATGGAGGACGGTTTAGGACTATAATCCTTCCAGCAGGAGGATTCAGGGATATGAATCCAACCCATGATAGATTCTTATGCAATGATGGGATCGAAAGGACTCTGTACGATATTTATATGGACGGGACATCTGTATTTTCTTTCTCCATTTCAGATGTGCCGAAAGCTATAATAGATTATCTTGAGCGTACCGCAACATCAGTGGAGGATTATGACCTGTTCTTGTTCCATCAGGCGAACCAGTTCATCATCAAGCAGTTATCGAAGAAAATGAAACTTCCGAAGGAGAAAGTTCCGATTTCTTTGGATCGGTATGGGAATACGGGTGGTATATCCATCCCTCTGACACTTTGCGTGAATTATGGTGATAAAGGAGCAGGCATTCAAAAAGTATTAATGGCAGGATTCGGAATTGGACTGTCCTGGGGAGTGACATGTGCGGAAATTGATTTAGCGAAGGTGTGTCCAGTTGTCAAAACAAAAGACTGGTATGAGGATGGAAAAATCACGCCAGAGATGCTGATGTAGCAGGAAAGTGAGGAGATGAGAGAAAAATGATTAACCCGATGGATTTAACAGGAAAACGAATACTTGTCACCGGCGCCACGGGTGGGATGGGAGTTGAAACAGCTATCCAACTCAGTAAACTTGGCGCAAATGTTGTCATATGCGGCAGAAATGAAGAGAAGCTGAAAAATGTGTTCAATCATCTGGAGGGAGAGGGACATGCGCAGTATGTTTTTGATCTGAATGATATTGATGCGATAGAAAGTGTTATTAAGAAGATTGTAAGCGAATGCGGTGCTTTTAATGGAGTTGCTTTTTGCGCAGGTATTGCTCCTATGAGACCACTAAAAATGACAAAAAGGGAAAATATGATTGATGTTATGGATGCAAATCTTTTTTCCTTTATTGAGATTGTAAGATGCATCACGAAAAAGGGAGCTTTTGTGGATGAGGGGAGTATTGTTGCTATTTCATCAACAGCAAGCATTCAGGGAAAGCAGTCGAAAGTTGCTTACAGTGCCTCTAAAGCCGCCCTTGATGGTGCAATCCGTTGCCTGGCATGCGATCTCAAGAAAAAGAAAATCCGGATAAATTCTGTTATGCCTTGTTGGGTGAACACAAGGATGTATACTACCTATTTGGAGAGATATCCTGATACATTTGAAGTTCAGGAGATAAAGGAGAAACAGTACATGGGCGTAACAGAGCCAATAGAGATAGCCAATACAGTCGCTTTTCTGCTGAGCGATGCGGCTAAAACAATAACCGGAACATCTATTCTGATTGACGGCGGCATGTCCCAGGGGTAAAAGAATTGACAAAAAAAGGAGGAAATTAATAATGTATTCTGTATTAAAAGATATTCGTGTTGTCGGCATGGCTGCCGCTGTTTCCAATACATGGGATAGCGTTCGAGAGATATCAAATGAAGGGGATGCAATTATCAAGAAGTTTATTAAAACTACTGGCGTGGAGGGGCGCTACTCAGCGAATCCCAGACAATGCACTTCCGATTTCTGCTTTGCTGCTGCTGAGAAGATTATCAGTGAAAAGGGAATAGACAAAAATGAAATCGGTGTGCTTGTATTTGTCACTCAGACTGCCGATTATGGCATACCTGCTACAGCCTGTGTCCTTCAGAACCGGCTTGGACTGAGTAAGAGTTGTCTTGCATTTGATGTTAATCTTGGATGCTCTGGCTTTACTTACGGTATGACGATTCTGGGAAGCCTGCTGATGAATACACAGTCCAAGTACGGATTGCTTTTAGCCGGGGACACTTCTGCAAGGGAACTGAGTCAGAAGAAGCGGGCAAAGGTGGGGCACTCCGCCGAGCTTCTGTTTGGTGACTCGGGTACGGCTACCCTTGTGGAAAAGAATCCATCTGACAAAATCCTGGTTTCTTCTCATACTGATGGTGCGGGTTATCAGGCGATTATCGCCCCGTATGGCAGATTCAGGAATCCGGACAGACCAGAAAATGAAGTGCCTGGAACCCGGATGGATGAAATTGCAGTATTTAATTTCGCGTCATCCGAAGCAACTGATCAGATAAATGACTATATGAATGTCACAAAGACTACGCCGGATGATTATGATTGCCTTGTGCTCCACCAGGCTAACTTGATGATTATGAAGCGTATCGGAAAAAAGACCGCTTTCCCGGCTGAAAAAGTTCTTATTTCTTTGAACAAGTTTGCAAATACGAGCTCATCCTCCATACCGATTACTCTTGTATATAAATATGGGGATTTACAGGAAGATAAAATTATTAATGCTCTTTGCTGTGGCTTTGGCGTTGGTTTGTCCTGGTCTACAATTGCTCTTCCCATCAACGTGAAAGACATCTATCCTCTGGTACATACAGATGATTATTTTGTTGACGGGTATCCGCATGACGAGGTGATAGAACCAAATGAATAATTTAATAGATTTGTCTGGTAAACATATTTTGATTATTGGAGCCTCTTCTGGAATTGGGAGACAGACTGCCATAACATTGAGTGAATTAGGAGCCAGGCTGACTTTGGTTGCCAGGCGTGAAGAAATGCTTAAAGGGGCAGTAGAGTGTCTTGAGGGTGAAGGACATGATTTCTATGTGGCTGATATCAGTAATGTAGAATCAATTGAACCCCTTATTAAGGATGTTGTTGAAAAAGATGGTTCATTAGATGGATTGGTATATGCAGCAGGTATCGGCATGGCACTCCCTCTCATTCAGTCAAAACCGGACAAAGTGCAAGCTGCTTTTAGTGTGAACTTTTTTGGTTTTTTTGAAGTGGTTCGGCAGGTTTCCAGAAAAGGACGTTTTAATTCTGGAATGAGAATCGTGGGGGTAAGTTCCTGTGCGTCTTTGCGAGGAGATAAATCTAAAGCAATCTATTCATCTTCCAAATCTGCGATGGATTCTGCGGTAAGATGTATGGCAAAAGAACTGGCCGAGAAAGACATTTGCATTAATACGGTGGCGCCTTCCATGACAGCAACAGAGCTATATGAACGTTATCTTGAAAAATATGGTGAAGGCAGTGAGTCTAATAGGGAATTACTTAGCCGTCAATATCTTGGTATAGCGCAACCACAGGATATTGCAAATGCAATTGCATTTCTTATTAGTCCTTCGGCTAGGTTTATTACGGGAATTACCATGCCCGTTGATGGAGGGCTGTCAACGTGCTAATAGGTATCTGATAAAAGTAGCGACTTGGAATTACGGAGAGAAACACTCTACTGTAGTTTGGCTACTTAAGCGATTACAACCTGGAAAACCAGGAGTAATAAATAAAACAATTCAGGAGGAAATCTAAAATGACAGATCAGGAAAAGATCGCAATGCTTGAGGAAACTTGGGAAATTGATGAGGGAACGTTGACCTTGGATACTGCTCTTGCGGATGTTGATGAGTATGATTCCATGGCGAAGCTCTCCCTTATCGTTTTGATGGATGATGAATTCGGCGTGAAGCTGAGTGGGGATGTCATCAAGGGCTTTGAGACTATTGGCGACATTGTAACGTTGATGAAAAAGTGAGTCAGTTGCTAAGAATAAGTTCCGGGCCTGTCGGTATGCTTTGGATAATTACAAAATGTTCCGGCAGGCAGTTGGAGCATTGGACCTAGAAATGATTTTGAAAAGCTAATCTGTCTATAACAATTTGGCGGAATTGATGGTGAGGTATCGGTATGACAAATTTGGAGAAATACAATAAGATTTTTATAGATGTGCTTGGAGTAAAGGAAGCTTCCTTAAACGAAGATTTCACGTTTAAATCAGTCCCTCAGTGGGATTCTGTTGCACACCTTTCATTGATCTCAGAACTGGAAGATACTTTTGATATCATGTTTGATTCGGAAGATATCCTGCATTATGGTTCCTATGAGAATGGTAAGAGGATATTGGGAAAGATGGGAATTAAGATTGAATGACAGGAAATCAGAAAATGAGGATTGTGGTTGTAGGAAGGGATCTGCCATCAAAAGAAAACAATATGCAGGGGAGCTTTGAATATGAACAGGCCAAGATGCTGGCAAGAGCTGGATATGAAGTATATTACCCCTATATTGATTTACGTTCGATACGACACTGGCGAAAGTTTGGCTTCACAAGAGAGACAAGAGATGGTGTTTGTGTAATCGGGATGAATATCCCGATTGGACGGCTGATGCCTGCTGTTATTAGAAATAGATTATATGCGCCTTTATGGCGTCGGATATTAAAAGCAATAGGAAAAAAATATGGGGTTCCTGACATTGTACATGTACATTACCCGGCTCTATTTCAATATGATTTTTTTCGTGGGTTGCAGGAAAATGGGGCGAAAGTTGTGGGTACAGAGCACTGGTCACAGGTTCAGAATAAAACCCTCTCACCAGAATATCTGAAGAATCTTAAAGACTTTGTGAAAAATGCTGATGCAATTTGCTGCGTTGGGGGATTATTAAAGAAAGCAATCATTGAGTTGACAGGGACAAAGAAAGAAGTAATGGTTATCCCGAATGTTGTTAATTCTGTTTTCAAACCAGTTAAGGGACAACATGATGGCTTCCGGTTTTTATCTTGCGGACGCCTTGTTCCGGTCAAACAGTTTGATAAGGTGATTGAAGCATTTCTGAATGTGTTCCAGGGACAGACCGATGTTACACTGACACTGGCTGGCGATGGAGAAGAATATAGCAACCTGGCTGAAATTATCAAACGAAGAAATGCGGAAAACCAGGTGCGTCTCCTGGGGATGGTATCCAGGGATAAAATGGCAAGCTTAATAGCAGGAACGGATGCGTTGGTGGTGTTCAGCGAATTTGAGACTTTCTGTGTGCCGGTTATTGAGGCATGGACATGTGGAAAGCCTGTTATAACAACAACGACAACAACAGTGTTTGCTGACAATGCGGATGCACGTCTTGGGGTTATGGTTGACTGTCAGGACACCAGGACATTAGAGGATGCGCTGCTGTTCATATATGAGCATTATTCCGAGTACAACAGCGAATGGATATCGGAATATGCAAAAGAGCGCTTCAGTGAAGAGTCTATCTGTAGGAAACTGAGCATTATTTATAAGAATACAATGGGATATGAATATAGTCTTTGAGGAACTTGCAGAAGGTTCTTGAAATATATTTTGAAGAATGAGGTAAGCAGAACATGATTGCAGGAAACGCTGGAAGAAGAAAAACGATTATTTTAAATAATCTGCTCTTATGCTGCTTTGCTATATGGCCTTTCTGGTGGAATGTTTGGGGCGTATTCAGGATCACGGCCTCTATAGGCACCATGGTTCCACTTTACACCTTGTGGATATTGACTGCATTGATGGTTTTGATAAGTAGAAGGATAAAGGGATCTTTTCTTTACATCTGGTTTCTGTTCCTGGGAGTTATTGCCATGGAATCGCTGTCAAGACCCAGAGCTGTGATTTATGATTTGTCTGTGATTTTGTGTGGTGTATTGGTCTGCATTCTTATGATGCAGAGAAAAGCGGATTATGAATTGATTTTGAAAGGGCTGTATATTATCGGGATTGTAGTCAGCTTGTCTGTCATTCTTGATAGTGCATTCGGATTATTCCGCGAAGGGTTAATCAATCTTTATACGGAGGCATCAGGTGATGTGAAGAGGCGGCTGACAGCGACTGGCGGCCTTTTACCGCATACGGCTTCTGCTGGTTGCTATATTTATTCTGGCCTTGTGGCTTATATTGCAAATACAAGGTTAAAGCAGAAAAGATGGAATTGGGCAAGCAGATGGATCACCTTACTGATTTTTGGAGCCGGAGCACTGTTGATTCAGAAGAGAGGATTCATTGCTGATACAGCAATAACGGTTGCGGTGATTGCTATTTTGTCAGTTAAAAAGGAGAACTTAGAAAAGATTCATATACAAAAATTAATAAAAGGAATTTTTTCTTTTTTGGTTATTGCAATTGTACTGGTGATTATTTACAACAAGGTTCCCTTGATCCAGGATGCTCTTGATTCGCTGGTGGAAAGATTTGCTACGGAGGATGAAACACTTTCTGGACGGACGGAGCTGTATGAGCTTGCTTTCTCGCTGTATAGAGGTCATACATTTACCGGTATTGGATGGGGGAGGTACCGTCTCAATACAGTAGGATTCTTTGGGCTGGCAGACGTATCTTATGCTGTCCACAGTGTTTATATCCAGTTGCTTTGTGAGACGGGAATATTCGGTCTTGTGACTTTTCTTTTGGCCGTGACGTCATCACTTGTATATGGGATGGGGAAATACAGGAAGATTATTAAGACAGATGCCCATGTTCCGGAAAAATATATAATAGAAATGGGTATAGCCATCCAGATTTTTTTCCTTGCATACTGTGCAAGCGGGAATCCACTCTATGACTACAATTTTTGTATAACATATTTTATAGGAATAATGTTAACTTTAATTCCGCTAGAGAAAGGAGCATAGGATTTATGCGTATTGGAATCTTAACTTTTTCAAATGCATATAATCTTGGCGCGGCATTACAGGCATATTCGCTTCAAAGGATGCTGGAAGACATGGGGAATGACGCTGAACTGATCGACTATCGTTGTTCTGCAATTGATGCAATGCATAAAATGCGGCCGGTGTTTCATTTGAAAATCGGTATGAAACCGAGAATTTATAATCTTATTTATAACATAGTATTTCTACCGAGACGCCTCCGCTATATTTGCTTTAGAAGATATTCTAAGAGGAGTAAGGCTTATTCAAAGGAGACAATCAAAGGGTCAAATGGAAAATACGACGTATTTATCACTGGCAGCGATCAGGTGTTTAATCTGAAATTGACAGGAAACGATACAACTTTTTTTCTGGATTTTGTTGAGAAAGGAAAGAAGACATCATATGCGGCAAGTATGGGTACGTATCAGATAGAAAAAAGAGATGACTGTTTGGCATATTTGAATTCATTTGATTTTCTGTCGGTACGGGAAAAGTCTGCAGCAGATTTACTTAAGTCCGAATTAGATATTTCTGTAGAAGTGATGCCAGATCCTGTGTTCTTACATACAGGGGAGGAATGGAAGAGGCTACTGGGGATAAAGGAGCGAAAAAGAAAGAAATATGTCTTGGTATACGCTTTGATCGAAGATGAAAGGTTGTATGAAGTTGCAAAGAAAATTGCAAAGGAATACAGCATGGAAGTTGCAGTTATAACCAAAGCACTGAGACCGCTGGGAAAGGCAGACCGCATCATACGGAACGCAGGTCCAAGAGAATTTGTAAGACTTATGGCAAATGCGGATTATGTTGTGACTAATTCATTTCATGGAACAGCTTTTTCATTGGTATTTGAGAAACAATTTTATGTTCTGCTGCCGCCTGCTGCTCCTGATCGAATTATGAACCTTTTGAATACAATAGGTTTAAAGAGCCGTATATATACTGGTTCAATTTCTTGTGAAATCATTGATTATTCAAAGAAGAAATGTTGCATTAGTTCTCTCAAGCATTGTGGGGAAGAATACTTAAGACGGGTTACTGATTAACGAAGATAAGACATACATTTGATACCAAATTTGATATTTTGTGGTTTATGACGTATACATTTAGGATGGGAGAAAAAGAATTATGCGAATTAAAAATGCACTTTTAAGAATGATCGGTGTTTATGATTATGACCGAGTAGGAGAGAAAAGAATACTAAAAGCAATTGAATTGTATAAAAAAGGTGGAAAGCTTAATAAGCTTCGCGCATGGAGGCTATATAATAGGAATCTAGATAGATATCAGATCAATATTAGACCAGACATAGAAGTGGGCGAAAATTTTCATCTTGTCCATGCGGCACCACTCAGAGTTGGATATGGAGTTATATTTGGCAGCAATTGTAAGCTTTATCCTTTTTGCCATGTTATGTCATCAATAAAGCCAGAAGATTGGGATAATTCTGTTGGAACATATAAGAAAGCGGTGTTTGGAGACGACTGTATTTTGGGCGCTGGTTGTGCAATTATTGGAAATCTGAAAATAGGGGATGATGTAACGATAGGTGCTCATGCGATTGTTACAAAAGATGTGCCTTCACATTCTACCGTTGTGGGAACCAATCATATTATCCCGAAGAGTGAAGAGCAAATTCCATCAAAATATAAACAGTAGCTTTCTGAAAAAATATTTTTGGCGGAATGTAATTTAAAAGACTTGAGGAGCATCAGCAGGACAATGTCAAGAACAAAAAAAGCATCAATTAATATAATAACATCAGCGCTATTAGAAATAATATCAATGCTTTCTGGACTGATTCTTCCTAGATATATTCTTCAATACTTTGGATCATCATACAACGGAATTGTTTCTTCCGCAACTCAGTTTCTGGGAATGATTCAGATTTTGACACTAGGTGTTACAGCGTCTACCCGCGTGGCATTATACAAAACTCTGTCTGAAAATGATAATGCTGGTACAAGCGCAATCGTAAGAGCTACAGAACGCTATATGCGAAAGATTGCTCTTATTTTAGGAATATATATCATTGTGCTTTCGTTAGTGTATCCTTTGGTGGTACATACGGGATTTTCATACGTAGATGTTTCAATCCTGATACTAATAGTAGGTGTGAGTTCCTTTGCGGAATACTTTTTTGGGGTGACTTACCAGACATTTTTGCTTGCTGACCAGAGTGTATATATTTCAAATATCTTCTCGTGCATTGCAGCAATTTTGAACCTTTTCCTTTCTGTGTTTTTGATAGTATCTGGTTTTAGTATTTATATAGTTAAATTGGTGAGCGCGTTTGTTTATGTGTTACGTCCACTGCTTCAAAACATATATGTTACCAGAAAATATAAATTGGATAAGCATTGCAAACCAGATATGTCAGCACTCAGCAGGCGCGGTAATGCCATGATGCACGCCCTGGCCAATATTGTGCATGATAATACGGATATTATTGTTTTGACTATTTTTACTAATATAAAAATTGTGTCGGTTTATACAGTATATAATATGGTTATGTCGGCCTTAAAAAAAATTCAAACAATATTCACAAAAGGGACAGAACCTATCTTTGGAAGTATGTGGGCGAGTGGTGAAAAAGAAAAAATCAAAAAAAATTTAAGTGTTTTTGAGTTATTTGTTAACGCATTCAATTCGATTGCATTTGGAATTGCTATGGTGATGGTGCTGCCATTTGTTTCATTGTATGTACCACAAAATGTCACAGATATTAATTACCTTCAGCCGTCTTATGCAGTTTTGATCTCGCTGGCATTTGCAACTCAGGGGATACGTGTTCCTTATCTTGCTTTGGTACAGGGAATAGGGCATTATAAGGAAACTAGAAATGCAGCAATTATGGAAGCAACTCTAAATTTATTGATTTCAGTTGTTTTGGTCAACATTATAGGTTTGGAAGGGGTAGCTATTGGTACACTGGTGGCAAATTTATACCGAACTGTGAGCTATGCTTTATACATTGACAATAATGTCGTGAAACGCGGAAGGAGTCTTGTTTTTAAGAAGATTATCTGGACTTTTTCGTGTATGGCTATAATAGTGATACCCAGTTTTATTGTTCTTAGAAAGATAGGTATTGCAAGTTGGGTGCAGTGGGTTGGCATTTCCGTGGTTGTTGGTGTATATGCTTGTGTGGTGGTTCTTATTGCTGCCTTAATATTTTACAAGGAAGATTTGAAGTATGCAATTTGTGTAATTAAATCTATGATAAGCAGAAAAGGCCATAGATACTAATCGTGTTAACGGAAGGAGCAGAATTAGGTTATGGAACAAAGGTGGAATGATAGCATTAGTTTGTTAAACCAAAAAAGAGAGGTACTAGCGAGTGCTGGTGGGCCGGATCGCATCGCAAAACAGCACACTTCCGGCAAACTGACCGCGCGGGAACGCATGGAGGCTCTCTTTGATGACGGCACGTTTGTTGAGATGGATAACATGATAACATCTCGCGCGACCGATTTTGGAATGGACAAGAAAAAACGTCCTGGCGATGGTGTTGTAACTGGATATGGCTGTATCCACGGCAGAATTGTATTTGCATCTTCGCAAGATTTTACCGTAGGAGGAGGCTCTCTCGGTGAAGCCCAGGCGACAAAAATCTGCCGTGTCATGGATAAGGCGTTGGAAATGAAGGTTCCTTTCATTTCCATTAATGACAGTGGAGGAGCAAGAATCGAGGAGGGGATTGATGGTCTTTCTGGCTATGCAGATATCTTTTACCGCAATACCATTGCGTCCGGTGTTATCCCACAGATTTCAGTGATCCTTGGTCCTTGTGCCGGAGGTGCCTGTTATTCCCCGGCGATTACGGATTACATATTTATGACTGAGAAGACCAGCCAGATGTATATTACTGGTCCTGCGGTTGCGAAGTCCGTTACAGGAGAAGTAATATCTTCTTCAGATCTTGGCGGCGCATCCGTACACAGCGCTATATCCGGGGTGGCACATTTTGTTTATCCGGATGATCTTTCTTGCCTGAATGGCGTAAGGCAGTTATTGGGCTATCTGCCGCAGAACAATGATGAAAAGCCAATGACAGTAGCGGGAAAGAAAAAAGATAACTGTGTTGCACTTAGTAATATTGTTCCGGTTGATTCAAAAAAGCCTTATGATGTAAGAGATGTAATCAACACGTTTGTAGATGAAGGAAGTTTCTTTGAAGTGCAGTCTGCCTTTGCACGAAACATTGTGGTCGGTTTCGCAAGGCTTGACGGTGAAACCATCGGAATTGTGGCAAACCAAAGTAAGTATATGGCGGGTTCTCTGGAAATCAATGCATCTGACAAAGGGGCGCGTTTTATCCGCTTCTGCGACTGTTTTAACATTCCGCTCCTTACGCTTGTGGATGTCCCGGCATTTCTTCCTGGAAGTCAGCAGGAGCATGGGGGAATTATACGCCATGGTGCAAAGCTACTGTATGCCTATTCAGAAGCTACTGTACCGAAAGTTGGCCTGATTATGAGAAAAGCATATGGTGGGGCATACATTGCAATGAACAGTAAAGGAACTGGTGCAGATGTTGTCTATGCCTGGCCGATTGCAGAGATCGCAGTTATGGGAGCGGCGGGGGCTGTGTCCATCATTGGCAAGAAAGAAATTGAGAAGGCGGAAGATCCGACGGCAAAGAAGGAAGAACTTCTGGACGAATACAATAACAAGTTTATGAATCCGTATATTGCGGCAGAGCATGGGTATGTGGATGAAGTGATTCTGCCAGAGGAAACCAAAACAAGGATCGTTGGAGCATTCAGAATGCTGAAAACGAAGGAATGCTTCTTGCCTAAGAAGAAGCACGGAAACATTCCGCTATGAGATCAGTATGCAAGGAGAATATAAAATGGAAATAGAAAGAGCTCTGGCGATGGCTGTGGCTGTTGTTGCGGAGGAGACCGGTGTAGATGCAAAAAAAGTAACAGTTGTCTCTTTTAAAGAAGTGCAAAAGAGCAGCCTGGAAAAATACATAGAAAATAATCAAATAATATACCATAAATATCAATTGGAGGATTCAAGAGTATGAGCAAGTATCGTATTATATTAGAAGGTAAGACCTATGAGATGGAAGTTGATCTGATTGAAGAAAACTCCGATTCAAAGCCTTCGGAAAAGAAAACATACAGAGAGTTTAAAACGCCAGGAAACAATTCGACTGTCCGGGATATGGATTCTTCCGCACAGAAACAGACTGTGGCAAATACAGGTGCGGTGACTTCCCCGATGCCTGGTACAGTCATCAATATTGAAAAGAAAGTGGGCGATGAAGTAAAAGCAGGGGAGTTGGTTTTAATCCTTGAAGCAATGAAGATGGAGAACGAAATCCTTGCGCCTTCAGATGGAAGAATTGTAAAGATGAACTGTGAAGTCGGTGGAACAGTCGCTGGTGGGGATGTGCTTTTTGAAGTAAGGTGAGGGTCATATGAAAGAATTATTTGAAATGAAGAAACCGTTGCTGATTACAGATACTATACTTCGGGACGCGCACCAGAGTCAGGCGGCAACCAGGATGCGTCTTGAGGATATGCTGCCGGCCTGTGACGTGTTGGATAGCATTGGATATTGGTCGATTGAGTGTTGGGGAGGAGCAACTTTTGACTCTTGTATGCGGTTTCTTGGGGAAGATCCGTGGGAACGTTTGAGGACGCTGAGAAAAGCTCTGCCGCACACAAAATTGCAGATGCTCCTGCGCGGGCAGAATCTTTTGGGGTATCGCCACTATGCAGATGATATGGTGGACGCTTTTTGCCGGAAATCAATCGAAAATGGGATAGATGTCGTGAGAATTTTTGACGCTTTAAATGATGTCAGGAATATGGAAGCATCCATGAAGAGCGTTAAGAAATATGGGGGGACGGTCGAAGCGGCGCTTAGTTACACGACCAGTCCTGTCCATAGTGAAGAATATTTTGTAAAGAAGGCCGTTGTACTTGAGCAAATGGGGGCAGATGTAATATGTGTAAAAGACATGGCAAATTTGCTTTTGCCTGCAGATGCATATAGGCTTATCAAAAATCTGAAAGAAAAGGTATCTGTACCAATTCATTTGCATACACACAACACAACAGGAACCGGAGCTATGGTTTATATGGCGGCGGCGATGGCGGGAGTGGATATTGTGGATTGTGCCTTGTCGCCATTTTCTAACGGTACCTCTCAACCTGCCACAGAATCTATTGTTGCAACGATGAATGGAACAGGACGGGATACTGGACTGGATTTGAATCAGTTGAACAAAGCGGCTACTCACTTTAAAAATGTGGCTGCAAAGATGGAGAAAGAGGGAACCATCCCTTCAAAAGTTCTCCGGGTTGATCCAAATACGCTGTTATATCAGGTTCCAGGCGGAATGCTTTCTAACCTTTTAAGCCAATTGAAACAGGCAAATGCCGAAGAGCGTCTGGATGAAGTTCTTGCTGAAGTGCCTAGGGTTCGTAAGGATTTTGGGTATCCCCCGCTTGTAACACCGACTAGCCAGATTGTGGGGACGCAGGCGGTTCTGAATGTGCTGATGGGAAGGTACAAGAGCTTTACCAAGGAATCTAAGGGACTTCTTAGGGGTGAGTATGGCGCACTTTCGGGCGAAGTAAATGAGGAGATTCGGAAAAAGGCTATCGGTGAGAATGAAGTGATCACTTGCCGTCCGGCAGACCGTCTGGAGCCGGAGCTTGATAGGATTAAAGCGGAGTACAGTAATATAGCAAGGACAGAAGAGGATGTATTAAGTTGTGCGATGTTCCCCCAGGTTGCTCCGGATTTCATCCGAAAAAGAGACGGACTGATTATTCATGAAATTACGGTAGATTGGGTTCACTGACGGGAGGCGTAGAATGCTTACAGGAAAAGTATGTATAGTGACCGGTGGCAGCCGAGGAATTGGAAAGGCTATCTGCCAGATTTTTGCTCAAAATGGTGCGGTAGTATACGCAACTGCAACAAGAGAGGGCTCTGTAGAGGAATGGTCGAAAGAGTACGAAAAAAATGTGAAAGGTGAAATACACCCACTTTATTTTGATGTTTCTGATGAAAAAGCAGTCATGAATGCTGTGATGCGGATAAAGAAAGTCTGCGGGCATATTGATGGTTTGGTGAACAATGCAGGGGTTGAATTCAATGAGCTGATTGGCATGATTAGTCATGAAAATATGCAGAAAATGTTCTCCGTGAATGTATATGGAACGATCAATATGCTTCAGATTGTTAGCCGTATTATGAGCCGTCAGGCAAGCGGTGGAAGCATCGTGAATATTGCCTCTATGACAGCTTTGCGGGGCAATAAAGGACAGCTTGTATATTCCGCTACGAAGGGCGCGGTGATTTCTTTGACGAAATCTGCTGCAAAAGAACTTGCAGAAAAAAAGATCAGAGTAAATGCAATAGCACCTGGGCTGACAAACACAGACATGATGCAGCAGACTGACCAAGTGAAATTACAGGACAGGATTAATAACATCTGTATGGGACGGTTGGCGGAGCCGGAAGATATTGCTAATGCCTGCATGTTCATGATTTCGGACTTGGCGGCTTACATTTCAGGCCAGGTTTTGGCTGTGGAAGGCTGCACAATTATGTGAATTTATTGATAATTTTAACAAGGTGAATACTGATGAATATACAACTTCCTGAAATATCCTGTACTGGTTGTGGTGCGTGTATGCAGACCTGTAAACATGGGGCAATTACAATGGAACCACACGAGGATGGATTTCTTTATCCCCATATAAATATGAAACAGTGCATCCGTTGTGGACAGTGCATGAAATCTTGTCATGCCCTTGACTCCATTAATATGCTCAATAAGCCTTTATCTTGTTACGCTGCCCAGACAAGAAATGAAGATGTTCTTTATCATAGCACATCTGGTGGCCTGTTTTATGCTTTGGCAACTTGCATTTTTGAAAAGAAAGGTATTGTATATGGGTGCATATTTGATGAACATTATAACGCAATTATCAAACGGGCCGAATCGGTTGAACAGCTTGCACCGATGCATGGATCAAAATATGTTTGGAGTTCTTCTTCAGAAAGTTATTCTGAAGTTTTGCAAGATTTGAAAGCCGGGAGGACGGTAATGTATTCATGTCTGCCTTGCCAGGCAGCTGGACTTAGAAAATATCTTAGAAAGCCTTATGATAATTTATATATTGTAGATGTTTTATGTGGAGGTGCACCAAGCCCATTTGCTTTTCAGGAATACTTGCGAACATTAACAGACGAAGCTGGGAAAAGGAATTTGCGTTTCCAGTTTCGAGATAAAGATCGATATGGTACTGGAGTAAATTGTACTTATTTTGTTAATGGGAAAAAACATCATGAAACATGGTTGGAAAATAGTTTTTATTTTGCCTTTTCTTCAAAATCACGGATAACATGGAGAAGGTCATGTTATGGCTGTAATTATAAGAGCATCGCACGGGTATCTGACATTACAATAGGGGATTATTGGGGTGTGGAAAAATACCATAAGGCGTTTAATTCTAAAGATGGCGTATCAGTAGTTTTGATAAATTCCGATAAAGGTAGTGAGCTGCTTGATCAGATAAAAAGTCGGATTATAATGGAAGAAAGCAATGTATTTCATGTAATAGAACGAAATAGCCTTGTAAAAGAAATTGAAGAAGGACATATTCATGAGCCAGAACATAGGTCAAAATTTTTTCAAATGCTGTCGTTAAAGGGGTGGAAGGCAGTTGATAGGAAATATCTTAATAGAAGACAAAAGATAATGATGAAACAAATCCTAATTAATATTTCAGGGAGGATTCAACATAAATTTATACACAAATTAAACAGAGGATGAAAAACATGTTTTTAGATATCGATAAGCATAATCAAGAAAAAATAGCTATAAAAGATGATAGTGGATACAGCCTTACTTATTCAGATATTTGCAGAGTAATTTATGAATTTGATTCTTTGAAACTCCCACGATGTGTAATTTTCTGCCTGTGTGAGAACTGTGCTGGCTCTCTGGTGGGGTATCTTGCATTTGAAAACAATAAACAGGTTCCATTGCTTCTTGGAGCGGAGTTGGATAAAGAACTGAGAGAGAACCTGGAGGCAATATACACACCGAGTTACTATTGGGTACCAGAACGGAAAGTGAAAGAAGTGGGTGGACAGGAGGTTTATTCTTCTTGCGGCTATGTCCTGCTGAGAACAGGTTACGGGAAGTATCCAATGAATCAGAAACTTTCTATGCTCCTTACCACTTCTGGCTCTACTGGCAGCCCTAAGTTGGTACGGCATAAGTATGGTAATCTGGAGGCAAATGCGGAAAATGTGGCGAAGGTCTTTTCGTGGACAGTGGATGAGGTCGGTATTTGCGACCTGCCCATGAACTATACTATGGGCTTGAACGTGATCAACAGCCATCTGGTTGTTGGAGCCTCTGTCTTGATGGTCAAGGCAAACCTTATGGATCCTGATTTCTGGGATTTTATCAAAGTTAACGGTGGAACTAGTTTCTGCGGTGTGCCGTTTAGTTATGAGGTCATGAGGCGTATTGGTTTTGACAAGATGAATTTGCCAGAAATTCATACGCTTGCGGAAGGCGGTGGCAAGCTCACAGATAAGATGTTCAAATGGATAGCAGAATACGCTAAGAATAACGGAAAGCGTTTCTGCGCAACTTTTGGCACTAGTGAGACTAGCGCCCGCATGGCATTTCTTGATCCGGATTTGGCTATGGAGAAAGTAGGCAGTGTTGGAAAAGCAATTCCAGGCGGAGAAATTTTCCTGTTGGACGAAGCCGAAAATGCAGATGGAACCGTGACGGGTGAGCTTGGATATCGCGGACCAAATGTTACCATGGGGTATGCCCTCTGTAAAGAGGATCTCATAAAAGATGACGAATTTTGTGGGGAGTATCATACAGGGGATATTGCAATGAGGGACAAGGATGGATTTTACTATATCATCGGCAGGAAAGGACGTTTCCTGAAGCTGTTCGGTCTCCGGGTGAGCCTTGATGAAACAGAACGTATTCTAAAAACTCAATACCCTGGTGTTGATTTTGTATGCTTGGGTGATGATAAGAAAATGAACATTTTTACAACGAATCAAGAAATAAAGAAAGAAATCATTCCATTTATCTGTACAAAAACTAATTTACACAATTCTGCGTTCAGAGTGCATTGGGTTAACGAGATTCCGCGTAACGACTATGGAAAAGTAAAATATGCTGAAATGGAGAAAATAGTGGAAGGTTGATCCTTGGGGTGGGCAATATTGTTATGATTATTGAGTGGGAACCAGTAAAAAATATAAATAATCTACCTCCGTTTGGAGATGAATTGCCAGTCCATCTCGAAGCGTACAGAGGTGCTGTTAAGCAGGCATCTTTTTCAGCATGGAATTTATTATACAAGGTTTTATCAGTTAATAATCTTCAGATATCTACGGTTGATTTCACAGATACTGGGAAGCCATATTTCAAAAATTCCAATATTCACTTTAGTATCTCACATAGCAGAGGAGTATGTGCCGTAGCAGTTTCTGGGCAGTCTGTTGGTGTGGATATTGAATTGCAAAAAATTAGTTATAATTTTCACTTAATCGAACGTTCACTTACAGAAAAAGAACAAAAGTTATTCGACGGAGATTTCACGCGGATTTGGTGTCGAAAAGAAGCTGTTGCAAAGATGACTGGAAAAGGGATTACAGGATATCCGAATAATATTGATACAACAGATTACCAGTTTCGGGAGCAGAAAATAGAATTTTCAGGAAAAACATATTGGCTTGTTGCTGTAAATTGTTGTGATCATCAAAAAGTATAGTTCAGATTTCGGATAATTTGATTGGAGAATCCGGACTCGTATACTGGCATATCTTCCTTTTTGGTGCAGTCGTTTCAAAGTGAGTGGATATATATGTGATTGTGCAGAAATACAGGGGTTATAGGGAACATATAGAACACATATTTAAAATGGGCAGATGGAGAGACAGAAAGATGAATATGAAAACATTTTTTACAAAGTGCGCGGCGATGATTATGCTATTGCTGGCGCTCTGGGGTACAGAGGTTGTTTATGCCCAGGAAGAGTATTCGGATGAGCAGGAAAGCTACAATCTGCTTCTGATTGGCACGGATCATCGGGATGACAGTTGGAACGGTAACTCAGATGTAATGATTCTGGTGACAATCAATCAAGATTCAGAGGAGATTATTCTGACTTCGTTTATGAGGGATTTGTATGCTGACATTCCGGGTTATGGCGTGCATAAATTAAATTACGCCTTTGCAGTCGGCGGAGGAGATGTACTGGTTCAGACACTGGAGGATAATTACCGGCTGCAGATTGACAATTATGCAATCGTAGATTTTATGGATATGGCGAACATTGTTGATCTGCTGGGCGGTGTAGAGATTACGCTTTCTGATGAAGAATGTGTAAACCTTAATTCAAATCTGGCTCAGTTGGGAGTTCCAGAAGAAAACTATATCTATACAGGCGGAACCTACCTGCTGGATGGATATCAGGCAGTTGCTTACATGCGCATCCGTTATGTCGGCAATAGTGATTATCAGAGAACACAGCGCCAGCGTGATGTACTGAAAGAAATTTTTGCATCTCTGAAGGAACGGAACACGGCAGAGCTGCTGACGATTTCTGCGGAAATAATTGCGCAGATAGAGCATAATATTCAACCGGTAGAAATGATAAAGCTTACAGCTATGCTGCCGCAATTTACAAAATATGAGTTGTCGGAAGAACGGATTCCTTACGATGATTTGTACTATTCACAGGATGAAATGCTGGTTCCGGATTTTGAAGCGACGATTGCAAGGCTGCATGAGACGCTGGGGATAGAATAGAAAAAGAAAAGTGGACATCGAAAAAATGCTTGTCCAGGGAAAAAATATATGTTAATCTATCCATATCAGCGGTGGTGTCGGTCAATGCAAAACCGCGGGGACACTGCCAATATTATAGAGTGAAAAGCCGTATGCGTTACGCGTGTACGGCTTTGTGTAATGTTTTGGCAGCAGAAAGGAAGTTACATGAGAAAAATACTCGTCATCGGCGGCGGCGCGGCGGGCATGTTTGCTGCGATCGCGGCGGCGCCGGGCAATGAAGTCCATATTTACGAAAAAAATGAGCGGCTTGGGAAAAAGCTCTATATCACTGGAAAGGGCAGATGCAACCTTACGAATGCCTGCGATGTGGAGGAGCTGTTTGAGGCGGTCTGCACAAACCGCAAATTCCTGTACAGCGCGTTTTATGGCTGCACCAATGCGGACGTGATTTGCTTTTTTGAGGCGCACGGCTGCAAGACCAAAACAGAGCGCGGTCAGCGCGTATTCCCGGTTTCCGACAAGTCAGCGGATGTGATCGATGCATTGCGGCGCGCTCTGCGCGACGCCGGGGTACACATTCATTTCAATACAGAGGTTCGGGAGGTGCTCACTGCGGACAGAGCCGCTGCGGGAATCCTTCTCGCGGATGGGACAAAGGTCTGCGGCGATGCCGTGATCGTGGCGACCGGCGGACTTTCCTACCCGAGTACCGGATCCACCGGGGACGGCTATCGCTTTGCTAAGGAATGCGGCCATGCGGTGACAGAGCAGTATCCCTCGCTGGTGCCGTTTAATGCAAAAGAAGCGTTTGTGAAGGAACTGCAGGGACTTTCACTTCGGAATGTCAGGCTTTCTGTTTATGACGGAACGAAGCGTCTCTATGAGGACTTTGGAGAAATGATGTTCACACACTTCGGCGTGACTGGTCCGCTGGTTCTGACTGCGAGTGCGGCAGTGCAGAAAAAGCTGCGCCAGAAGGAGCTAAAGCTGGTGATCGACCTGAAACCGGCGCTGAGCGAGGAGCAGCTTGACGCAAGGCTGCTGCGGGAATTCGAAGAGGGGAAAAACAAACAATTCAAAAATGTGATCGGGAATCTCTTCCCGGCAAAACTTACGCCGGTGATGCAAAAGCTTTCCGGAATTTCACCGGAGAAAAAGGTGAATGAGATTTCGCGCGCGGAGCGGACTGGCTTTGTCCATCAGATCAAACATTTGGAGTTGACGGCGACAGGGCTGCGAGATTATAATGAAGCTATTATTACAAAGGGCGGCGTTGCTGTTAAAGAGATTAATCCGGCAACGATGGAGTCTAAGCTGGTGCAGGGCTTGTATTTTGCAGGCGAGGTGCTGGATGTCGACGCACTGACGGGCGGTTTCAATCTGCAGATTGCCTGGTCTACCGGTTACGCGGCTGGTGCGCATCTGGCTGCGGCGAATACACAGCAGGAGGACGAAGGCAGGGAAGAGGTTGGGCGACAGAACGGTCTGAGCATCAGATGCGCCGCCGAAGACACAGGACAGGAGGTAGTATGACGTACAATATTGCGATAGACGGACCGGCAGGTGCAGGAAAAAGTACCATTGCCAGAAGGGTTGCAAAGGAGCTTTCTTTCATTTATGTGGATACCGGGGCGATGTACCGTACCATCGCGCTCTCGCTGCTTCGCGGCGGTATCGATGCGAAAGATGAGGCACGGGTGTCGGAGGCGCTGCCGGGAATCCAGGTATCCATCGCTTACCGGGACGGGGAACAGCAGATGCTGTTAAATGGAGAAAATGTGTCCGGGCTGATACGCACGGAAGAAGTGGGAAACATGGCATCGAAGGCGGCTGCACTCCCCTGTGTGAGGGAAAAGCTGCTGGATCTGCAAAAGGAATTGGCGCGCACGCACGATGTTGTGATGGACGGAAGGGATATTGGCACGAATATCCTGCCGGATGCACAGCTCAAGATTTACCTGACGGCGAGCGCCGATACAAGAGCAGAGAGGCGTTTTAGGGAGCTGGAGGCAAAGGGAATCTCCTGCAGCCTTGAGGAGATCCGGGAGGATATCATTATGCGCGACGAGCAGGACATGCACCGCGAAATTGCGCCGCTGATGCAGGCGGAGGACGCCGTATTTCTGGATTCCTCAGAAATGTCAGTCGACGAGGTGACAGAAAAGATCAAATCACTCTGTAGATGGGAAAAGAAATAAAGATGGAAGTAATCGTTGCAAAAACAGCCGGATTTTGCTTTGGCGTACAGCGTGCAGTTGATAAAGTATACGAGCAGACGGAAAAGAAAAAAGGACCTATTTACACATATGGTCCGATCATTCACAATGAGGAGGTCGTGAAGGATCTGGAGGCGCGGGGCGTACGTGTCATCGAGTCGCGCCGTGAGCTGGAACAGCTTGCCAGCGGAACGGTTATTATCCGCTCCCATGGAGTGGGCAGGGATATTTACCGCCTGATCCAGGAAAAAGGGCTGGAGCTGGTAGATGCCACCTGTCCGTTTGTGAAAAAGATACATCGGATAGTGGAAAAAGAGAGCAGGGAAGGAAAACAGATCGTAATTATCGGAAGCGACAGCCATCCGGAAGTTGAGGGAATCAAAGGCTGGTGTGTGGGAAAGACGACGGTGATCGCCACTGAGGAAGAAGCGGAAGGCTTCGTCCCGGAAGCCGGAAAAAATCTGTGCATCGTATCACAGACGACATTTAACAACAATAAATTCAAAAATTTAGTTGAAATTATTTCTAAAAAGGGTTATGATAGTAATGCTATCAATACGATCTGCAGTGCAACCGACGAACGTCAGCGCGAAGCGGCGCAGATTGCAAAGCGGGCGGGCGCTATGATTGTTATTGGCGGCAGGCACAGTTCAAATACACAGAAGCTATTTGAGATATGCCAAAAAGAATGCGAAAATACTTACTATATACAGACACTTGTAGACTTGGAGCCAATATTATTACCTCCTGTCGATTGCGTAGGTATTACTGCAGGGGCATCTACCCCCAATCATATTATTAAGGAGGTTCAAACATATGTCAGAAATGAGTTTTGAACAAATGCTGGAGGAATCACTGAAAACAATTCACAATGGAGAAATCGTTGAGGGAACAGTCATCGACGTAAAAGAAGATGAGATCGTTCTGAACATCGGCTATAAAGCAGATGGCATCATTTCGAAGAATGAATATACAAACGATGCAGGCGTCGATCTCAGAGATGTTGTAAAAGTTGGCGATACGATGGAAGCAAAGGTACTCAAGGTAAACGATGGAGACGGTCAGGTGGCGCTTACCTACAAGAAGCTTGCCGCTGAGAAGGGCAACAAGAGACTGGAGGAGGCTTTCAACAACCATGAGGTACTGAAAGCAACTGTTACGCAGGTACTGTCCGGCGGTCTGAGCGTTGTGATAGATGAGGCGCGGGTATTTATCCCGGCAAGCCTGGTGTCCGATACCTATGAAAAGAATCTGGAGAAATTTGCTGATCAGGAGATCGAGTTTGTTATCACGGAGTTCAATCCGCGCAGACGCAGAATCATTGGCGACCGTAAGCAGCTTCTGGTTGCGAAGAAGGAAGAGATGCAGAAAGCGCTGTTCGAGAGAATCCATGTCGGCGATGTTGTTGAGGGTGTTGTCAAAAACATCACAGATTTCGGTGCGTTCGTAGACCTTGGCGGAGCAGACGGTCTGCTTCATATCTCCGAGATGTCTTGGGGCAGAGTTGACAATCCGAGAAAGATCTTTAACGTAGGCGATAAGCTGAAAGTCCTTCTCAAGGACATCAATGGAAGCAAGATCGCACTCAGCCTGAAGTTTGAGGACGAGAATCCGTGGCTGACTGCGGCAGAGAAATATGCGGCGGGCAATGTTGTTACCGGACGCGTGGCAAGAATGACAGATTTCGGCGCTTTTGTAGAGCTGGAGCCGGGTGTGGATGCGCTGCTCCATGTATCTCAGATTTCTCACGATCATGTAGAGAAGCCGTCGGATGTTCTGAAGGTAGGACAGGAAATCGAAGCAAAGGTAGTCGATTTCAATGGCGAAGATAAGAAGATCAGCCTCAGCATGAAGGCTCTGGAGAATGCTTCTGCAAAAGAAGAAGCACCGGCAGAGGAAGATGCAGAATAAGCATAAGAAAAAGGATACCCGTTGGGGACCCTCCGTAAGGAAGGTACCCCAAGCGCGACTTTGTATCTCAATTAAATATTATTGTGTGAATGCGGTGTAGTCATAGGCTATGCCGTTTTTGCCTTTAAGAAAGGCTTTTTGCTGATGTGTTCTTGGAAGTATTCTTCCATTTCTGCTGCTGTCGGCTCTCGGATAATGCCAACACCGTTGTAATGGATTGCAACCTCCTGATAACGCTTGCTGTCCTTGTATTCGGGTGCGGATACCACGATTTTTTCAATAAACTCGTGTACCAGTTCAGGCGTGGGAACTTCAAGGCGGGTAATCTTCTTCGCTTTATCAATAAACCGCTGTAAGCCTTCGGTCTTGACTTTGGCATTTTCCAAAGTGGGAATACGGTCTTTAACTCGCGTTGCTCATTTTCAAGGGAAATCGACATTGTGGCAAAACGCTCGTCGCTGATTTTGCCCATTGAGTTATTCTCGTAAAGCTTTTGGATAACTCCATCAATTTCACTAATACGCACCTTTGCTTTGTCAAGTTCTCGGCGCTTGTCGGCAAGTTTTTTCTTTTGTTTCTCGCCAAATTCTGCCAACTGCCTTTGTGCGAATAACTTTTCGTAACTCTGCACTCTTTGACAGAGTATCCGGGATTCTGGATTAAGAAGAGTCAGTGGTTTTGACTGATTACAGTTTACACGACTGGCTTTTCTTAATCAAGTCCGCACCCGAACAGTAAGCAAAAATCGGGGCATACTATTAAATTTAGTCATTGAAAAATAAATCTTAATCAATTCTTGCAATAACCTTCGGCGTACAAATGTTAAACAATATATGCATATAGTTATTGCAATTTGCAAAACCATATGGCATAATAATTGCGTACATTATTTATTTTCTGCGTGCGGAAAGTTGGTGCCTGCTTGAGTAAAAAAGAAATTTTAAAAACGGTAATTGAAAATAACGGCGGCATTGCAAAAACTTCAGATTTTGCTGTTAACGGGATAAACAAATACGAAGTAGCGGCTTTTTGTAAAGAAGGAGTCATTGAAAGAATTCGCAGGGGCTTTTATCAGCTCCCTCAAAGTAAAAGTATTACAGAAGAACAGCTCATACGAGAGCTTCTTCCGCAGGGAATTATTTGTGTGGAGTCCGCTTTGTTTCACTACGGATATAGTGATTTTTCCCCCCGTGAATGGTCGATTGCTGTGCCGAGAACAGCGTCTCGTGCTGTAAAGAACATTGAAGAATTTCCGATGAAGGCTTACTATATTCAAAAGGGCTTTTTAGATATAGGCAAGTCCACAAGCAATTTTAACGGTGTAATATTGCCTGTGTATGACCGTGAGCGAACAATATGCGATTGTTTTAAGTACCGCACAAAACTTGACAATGAAATTTTTAATAAGGCTGTCAATGCCTATGCTGCTGATGAAAAAAAGAACCTTGCAAATTTATCTAAGTACGCAAAGGAAATGAAGCTTTATACAAAAGTTATGAATGTAATGGAGGTGCTGCTCAATGGCTGATATTGCTGCATCTGTGCTTGCACGACTGAAAAACAAGGCTGCCGAAAGCGGCAGAAGTTATCAGCTCTGCTTGCAACTCTTTTGCCAAGAGGAATTTTTGCGCCGTTTGGAAAAGTCCAAGTATGCCGATAATCTCGTATTGAAGGGCGGCTTGTTTCTCTATTCCCTTACTGACTTTGATAGCCGAGTAACGGTTGATGTAGATTTTTTGCTTCGGCAAATACCCAATACACCAGAACAATTAAAGGGTATCCTTGAGGAAATTATTACGGTTCAGACAGGCAATGATTTTGGTGTTGGCGATGTCATTGTGCCGAAACAGGAAAAAAGAAAAATTCCTACTCAGCTTGATGATTTTATTGCACCTACAATTAATACTTATTCCATCGAAACGACCGTTGCTGAAAAAATTGATGCGATCCTCACCCTGATGGAATTTTCCAGCCGCATGAAAGACTATTATGATATTTACTATCTTGCCAATAAATTTGATTTTGACGGTAATGTGCTGACCGAAGCACTCAGAAAAACCTTTGCGAACCGTGAACACAATTTTACAGTGGAGCAGTTTGAACAGGTCAGGGCTTTTGATGATGACGAGGCTATGCAGAAGAAATGGAAAGCTTTTTGCCGTAAAATTGACACGAAAACTGATGATTTTAGTACGGTGTTGATAACAATAAAAGCCTTTTTAGCAAAACCGTTTACAGCAGCAGTTGGAGACAGAGAATTTATTGAAAAATGGTCTGCCGCTAATAGCGAGTGGATGTAATTAGGAGGGATTGTATAATAAGTAATCCAATTAAAGACGCATTTGATAAAGCGTCCTTGACTAAAGATATAGATGAAAGAGATAGTATTATTTTCAATTATCAAAGATACGGATGGTTAGATAGAGATGCTGCGATTAAAAAAATTCAAGAATTAAGGATAAGCGATGAAGATATAGCGGCAGCTGCTGCTGTAAATCTTTCCGTATCTTCTATACCTTTCAGTCAGTCAACAAACGATCAAATTGTTGGGGAGTTAGCTATGCAGAGGCATATTTTGCAGGCAAAGCTGATTAAGAAACAGGCGGAGGAACAGAAATGAAATATGAACTTAATGGTATAAGCACGCCATTTGGAGGAATTTCTTGGAATAAATCTATTTCTGCAAAAGATAAGTTTTCTTTTTTATTGATATATTTAGAATCAAAAAGAATATTAGTTAATCCGATTGAAATGGAAAATAAAGAATGGTGTATAGAATCAGTTTTAGAAATAAAAGATCAACTTGTTTCAATTACTAAAGACACTTCTTTCAAGAAAGATGATTTATCTATTATTCGTAATATGATTGAAGATTGTAATCAGTATTTAGATACAGTTTCACTTTTAAAATTACCCAATATTATATTTAAAAGTAATGAAATAGAGGGCACTTGGGAAGATTTGAATTTTGACAAAGCTATGAAACAGTTTAGAAAATCATTAAAAAAAGAAATCGAAGCAATCGAAAAGCGTCACAGTCTTTCCTTTAATAAAATAATACCAGATGAATTTTAGGGAGTACAAAGAAGCAATCAAAACAGGGGAATTCTCGGATAAGTATAATCTTACAAATAAGGATCTTGAGAAATTTTCCCCTTATTCCCTGCTGAAACAAAGGGTAAAGATGTCGATTACGACCATATTGTTTATGATACATATGATTTTCTCGATAAACTTATAGGGTTTATACTGAGCGATTTGTTCTATGCGGTTTTCCATCAGTATTATCTTTCGTATCAAGACGAACGTGCTGAGCGGTTGGCAAAGTACATCAAATATGGAACAGAAGACTCAACTGAGATATGGATGTTACGATATGGGTTTTCTTTTGAAGAAATTGAATGGTTGAAGCCTTGTGTTGAAAGTATTAATCAAACGGAAATTAAATTTAATGAAAAAATTGAAAACCTCAGCGATGCTCAGAAAAGTAGTATTGCGAAATTTATTTTTTAAAATTGAATGAATTTTGAGAACTTCTCACAATATGTATTTGAACTTAACGCAACGGCGGCAAGGTGGCTGTTTAGCTTACCGCTTGTAAACAAATTCATATACAAAACCTTATAATTTTACTTTAAGTATTTTGCGTGCCGCTGTCCCCATACGCCAATATGCCTTTTTTCCTTTTCGGCGGGTAAAATAAGATCAGGCAAATAATAGTCGCCTTGAAGTGTATAACTGCTACCTGTTTTTTCATCTGTGTAATGCTGTTTCATTTTGTAATCCTCCAATATGATTGATTTTACCTACAATCCGATCAATCTGGCTGGCTACAAAGCCAAAGGGAGAAGCTACTTCCTTATGTAGCCTCTCCCTTGTGAGTATCCTTTTTTACTGGAATTTTACGGAAAACGGACAGCTGAAACGCCGGGTTTCCGATAGCAGAGATGCTGCTTCAGATAGCGGAGACGAGATGCCGCAGATAGCGGAGCATCTGTTCCTTATCCTGCAGAAACTTTTCCGTACACTGAAAATAAGAAACTTTATCTTTGTAGGCTTCTTTAAATACCGGTTCAAACAGAATATCATTCTGCGGCAGGAAGAAGCCTTCTTTTTTCGTAAAGCAGGTGGCGGCGGTGGCTGGCTCCCGATAGTCCTTGTCCACATAGGCGGCGATGCTTTTGTGAATGGCGATATCCTCAAGAGGAAGGTAGTAATAATTTTTATAGTCCGGGAAAAAGTGCTTCAGGGAGCCGCGTATACCGTGAATCTGAAAGGCAAGACGGGTATTTTCGCCCGTCAGATAAAAATGCTCGCCGCGGTAGGAAAAGGGCTTTGGCAGCTTTGCAGGGTACCAGGTCTCGATGATCAGAGAATCGCCTGCCGCATGTCCGCCCGCAACGCCAAAGCTTCCGTTTAAGACCGGCAGGTAGGAGAGCAGCGGCAGGATAGAGAGCATACCGAGCAGATCCTCGTAGTTGTGCAGCAAAAGCAGTCTCAAGCTATCCTTCGAGGGAACGGACGCATACTGGTGATAGATGTCGATCAGCTCGCCGCCGGAGTATTGATCCTCGCGGCGGATATCCAGAAACTCCTCCAGGCTTTTCTGTTTCAGCGCCGGCAGGGACAACAGATTCTTCAGCGGCCGGAGCATACGGTACAGGTCGCGGCTGACAAGTGTGGAGAAGGTGTCCGCAAGCTGGTAAGCGCGGCACTTTTCCTGCAGATAGGGAATGTCAAAACGGTCGCCGTTAAAGTGGATCACCTGGGAAAATTTTCTCGCAAAGGCGAGAAAGGCGGCCAGAACCTGATCCTCCTCAGATGGAGTCTCGGCGAACCACTGGGTAATCTGCCAGCCGGAGGGAGCATAGCTGACGGCTCCGATCAGATATAAAGAGGAGCTGCGCGCGGAAAGCCCCGTCGTTTCGATATCAAAAAAGAGCATACCGGATTTGTTATAATCCTGGAATGCGGTGCCGTTTAAATTTAACTGAATGGGGTAAATTTTCGTAATCATGACTGCATTATAGCGCATTTTGCGGAATCAGGCAAATAAATATTGAAGGAATTTGTGTGGATAAGTCGTGCTTGTCAAGTATGGAAATATATGGTAAAATAAGTACATCTAAGGGGCGGAGTATTCAAAAGGGGTACTCCGTCTTTTTTGCGTGTAAGATCCCGCTTTGTATTGTTTCGGGAATGCGCATGGCATATATGGAGTGCCCGGATGGGGAAGGGAAATCATTTGGGAGGATTTTGCAATGCGTATAAAACAAAAAATAGCAGGAGTCTGTATGCTTGCCGGTCTCTGCTTGTCAACGGCGGTGAACGCACAGGAGCCTGCGGTGATCGATGCGGACTACAGCGCGGCGATGCTCAGCATTATGAGCGAGGGAGAGGTTCCGCAGGAGGAGCCTGTTGAAGAGCTTGCGCAGCAGAATGTGCAGGAGGTTGCCATTCAGAAGGAGTCCTATACAACCGATGTGCTGACGGTGCGTGCGCTGCCGGGCACGGAGTACGAGGAGGTCGGCAAGCTTGCGCAGTATACGAAGGTGCAGGTGACGGGCGTCTGTGACAACGGCTGGAGCCGTGTACAGATGGAAAGCGGGGTCGTTGGTTTTGTGAGCAATGAGTATCTCTCGGACCTTGTGCCGGCAGGGGCGCAGAATATCGGGGAGTCAATGGGCGTCTTTACCGTCACCTATTACTGTGCGTGTGAGCTCTGCTGCGGGTGGTGGTCCGGCGGACCGACGGCGAGCGGGGCGTACCCGGTGGCGGACTGGACAGTCGCGGCAGATCCGGAGGTGCTTCCGCTTGGCACGCACATCTATATCAACGGTCACGAGTATTGCGTTGAGGATACCGGAAGCGGCGTGGAGGGAAAACACATTGACATTTATGTAAATGACCATTCCGTTGCGGTCAACAATGGGGTCGCTTCGGCAGAGGTATTTGCAAGTAAATGATGTTTTTCACAAAAAACGCTAGACTATTTTGGCGTTTTATGAGAAAATATGAGCGAGGTACAAACCGGCCGCAGCAGTCAGCCGGTGTACATAGAAAGATATTTATTATTGAAAGGAGTCTTAAAATGATTTATTCACGCGAAGTAGAAGAAATGTGTCCAGTTGCACAAGGCGTTCATCATGGCGCAGCTCCCATTCCGGAAGAAGCAAAATGGGTTCAGGCAAAAGAGGTAAAAGACATTTCCGGTCTGACACATGGTGTTGGCTGGTGCGCACCGCAGCAGGGTGCATGCAAGCTTACTCTGAATGTAAAAGAGGGTATCATCCAGGAAGCGCTGGTTGAGACGATCGGATGTTCCGGTATGACCCATTCCGCAGCTATGGCATCGGAGATCCTTCCGGGTCTGACTGTTATGGAGGCGCTGAACACAGACCTCGTATGTGATGCGATCAACACCGCAATGAGAGAGCTGTTCCTGCAGATCGTATATGGACGTTCCCAGTCCGCATTCTCGGAGGACGGACTTCCGGTTGGCGCTGGTCTGGAGGACCTTGGAAAGGGTCTTCGCTCCCAGGTTGGTACCATGTACGGCACACTGAAAAAAGGTCCGCGTTACCTGGAAATGGCAGAAGGTTATGTTACCGGCATTGCTCTTGATGCAGACAATGAAATCATTGGTTATCAGTTCGTAAGCCTTGGAAAGATGACAGACTTCATCAAAAAGGGCGACGATCCGAACACTGCATGGGAAAAGGCAAAAGGTCAGTACGGCCGTGTAGCAGACGCTGTTAAAATCATCGATCCGAGAAAAGAATAATAGAGGGAGGTAACAGGAAATGGCTTTATTTGAATCATATGAAAGACGAATTGACAAAATCAATTCCGTTCTGAATAGTTATGGCATTGCTTCCATTGAAGAGGCAGAGAAGATCACAAAGGATGCAGGGCTGAACGTTTACGATCAGATCAAAGGCATCCAGCCGATCTGTTTTGAAAACGCATGTTGGGCATACACTGTAGGCGCAGCGATCGCGATCAAGAAGGGCTGCAAGAAAGCATCTGAAGCTGCAGCAGCGATCGGCGAGGGTCTGCAGGCATTCTGCATTCCGGGTTCCGTTGCAGATACCCGTAAGGTAGGTCTTGGTCACGGAAACCTCGGCAAAATGCTTCTTGAGGAAGATACCGAGTGCTTCGCATTCCTGGCTGGTCATGAGTCCTTCGCGGCAGCAGAGGGCGCGATCGGTATCGCTGAGAAGGCAAACAAGGTTCGTCAGAAACCGCTGCGCGTTATCCTGAACGGTCTTGGAAAAGACGCTGCTCAGATCATCGCGAGAATCAACGGCTTCACCTATGTTGAGACAGAGTACAACCCGTACACCAATGAGGTAAAGGAAGTATTCCGCAAATCCTACTCTGAGGGACTTCGTGCAAAGGTAAACTGCTACGGCGCAAACAGCGTTCCGGAAGGCGTTGCGATCATGTGGAAAGAGGGCGTAGACGTTTCCATCACCGGAAACTCCACCAATCCGACACGTTTCCAGCATCCGGTTGCAGGTACCTACAAGAAGGAATGTAACGAGAAGGGCAAGAAGTATTTTTCCGTAGCATCCGGCGGCGGCACAGGCCGTACCCTTCACCCGGACAACATGGCAGCAGGTCCGGCTTCCTACGGTATGACAGATACGCTTGGACGTATGCATTCTGATGCACAGTTTGCAGGCTCCTCTTCCGTTCCGGCTCACGTTGAGATGATGGGTCTGATCGGTGCGGGCAACAACCCGATGGTTGGTATGACGGTTGCAGTTGCCGTTTCCATTGAGGAAGCAGCGAAGGCAGGCAAATTCTAAATAATGAGTGAATAAATGCAGAAAGTACCGCAGCTTCAGGGGTTGCGGTACTTTTTGTTGCTATGCATCCGAAGGGAGCTGCCGGTGGCAGGTCCTGTAGGTGAATTGGATGCACAAAGACGAAAGCTTGCGCTGTAAGGCCAAAAAGTATAAAAAACGCGGCGGATGCTGCAGGAAGGAGCATATGGGGTATGCGCATTTTAGAGGAACGGATCAGAAGGGACGGGATCGTCCGCGAGGGAAATGTACTGAAGGTGGATAGCTTTATCAATCATCAGATGGACATTGAGCTGTTTGGGGAGATGGCAAAGGAGTGGAAACGGCTTTTCGCCGGTAAGCCGATCAATAAGATACTGACGATCGAGGCGAGCGGCATTGGTATCGCGGCGATCACCGCGCGGGAGTTTGGCGTTCCGGTTGTGTTTGCGAAGAAGGCAAAGAGCATCAACCTGGATGATGATAATTACACGACGAAGATACAGTCGTTCACGCACGGAAAGATCTATGAGGTGATCGTATCGAAAAAATTCCTGTCGCCAGAGGATCACGTGCTGATCATTGATGATTTTCTGGCAAACGGCTGTGCGCTGATGGGACTTCTGGAGCTCGTGGATCGCGCGGGAGCCACTGTGGAGGGAATCGGCGTAGCAATCGAGAAGGGCTACCAGCGAGGCGGAGACCTCATCCGTGAAAAGGGTATTCAGCTGGAATCACTTGCGATCATCGAGGCTATGAATGCCGCGGACGGAAGCATTGTGTTCCGCAGTATGTAGATTCTGTAGTTACAATTGCCTGGCAACTTCGTAAATGTATTTTCGTAAATGCATTTTGGGAAAATTATAGACACATGCTGCAAAAGCGATTATAATGTATACAGGTTCTGAGAATGTTTATAAAGGAGACTGCAATGGAGCACTACGATTATCTGGTGGTTGGCGCCGGGCTTTACGGCGCAGTGTTTGCGCAGGAGGCAAAGAGGGCGGGAAAGACCTGTCTGGTGATCGACAAGCGCCCGCAGATCGCGGGGAATGTTTACACGGAGGAGATGGAGGGGATCCATGTTCATGTGTACGGCGCACATATTTTCCACACGAACAATAAAAGGATATGGGAGTATGTGAACCGCTTTGCTGAGTTCAACCGCTTTACAAATTCGCCGGTTGCGAATTATCACGGAGAGCTTTACTCACTTCCGTTTAATATGTATACCTTCAACAAGATGTGGGGTGTGGTGACGCCACAGGAGGCGGCGCAGAAGATAGAGGAGCAGAGAAAAGCGGCCGGGATCACAGAGCCAAAGAATCTGGAGGAGCAGGCGATCAGTCTGGTCGGCACAGATATCTATGAAAAGCTGATCAAAGGCTATACGGAAAAGCAGTGGGGCAGACCGTGCGATCAGCTCCCGGCGTTTATCATTAAGCGTCTTCCGGTGAGGCTGACGTTTGATAACAATTATTTTAACGCACGCTATCAGGGAATTCCGGTGGGCGGTTACACGAAGATGGTCGCAAATATGCTGGAGAGCACGGAGGTGCGCCTCGGCGTGGATTATCTGGAACAGAAGCAGGCATTGGATGCGCTGGCGGATAAGGTGATCTACACCGGTCCGATCGACGCTTATTTCGGATACCGCCTGGGGGCGCTGGAGTACCGGTCTGTTCGCTTTGAGACGGAGGTGCTGGATATGCCGAATTTCCAGGGAAATGCGGCGGTGAATTATACGGACCGCGAAACGCCCTGGACACGCATTATCGAACACAAATGGTTTGAATTCGGCACGCAGCCGAAGACGGTCATCAGCCGGGAGTATTCCTCAGAGTGGAAGCCGGGAGACGAGCCTTATTATCCGGTGAACGACGAGAAGAACGGAGCGCTATACGCGCAGTATAGGGCGCTTGCAGACGAAGAAGAGCATGTGATTTTTGGCGGAAGGCTCGGAGAGTACAAATACTACGATATGGACGCCGTAATTGCATCCGCACTTGCGATGTGCGAAAAAGAACTGTAAAAGGACAGGAGAATGTGGGATGAGTGAGAAGAAACGTACAGCGTTGGTGATTATGGCTGCCGGTATTGGTTCACGCTTTGGCGGCGGCATCAAGCAGCTTGCGCCGGTCGGTCCGTGCGGGGAGATCATCATGGATTATTCGATCCACGACGCGATCGAGGCAGGGTTTGATAAAATAGTATTTATTATCCGCAGGGATATTGAGAAAGATTTTCGTGAGGTGATCGGAAATCGTATCGAAGCAGTCTGCAAAAAGAAGGGAGTGGAGGTGGCTTATACCTTCCAGTCCCTGGAGGATCTGCCGGAGGGCTTTGCAGTTCCCGCCGGGCGCACAAAACCTTGGGGAACGGGGCAGGCGGTGCTTTGCTGCAAGCATATTGTGAAAGAACCGTTTGCAGTGATCAATGCGGATGATTACTATGGAAAGGAAGCTTTTGTCAAGCTGTATGATTTTTTGCAGGCGTATTCACCGGAAGAGCCGTACCGGTTCTGTATGGCGGGCTTTATCCTGAAGAACACCCTAAGCGACAATGGCGGCGTGACGCGCGGAATCTGCCGCGTGGATGAAGCGGATTTTCTGGAAGATGTGGTGGAAACACACGACATTATCAGGACTGATCAGGGAGCAGCGGTGAATGGCACTCCGATAGATGCCCAAAGCCACGTTTCCATGAATATGTGGGGACTGACGCCGGAGTTTATGGAGCTTCTGGAGCAGGGCTTTACAGAGTTTTTCCGAAACATTGCCGGGAATGAATTAAAGGCGGAGTATCTGCTTCCGACGTACATTGGACAGCTTCTGCGCGATGGAAAAGTAACGGTAAAGATGCTGGAGACAACCGACAAGTGGTTTGGAGTTACCTATCAGGAGGACAAGCCGGCAGTGATCGAATCCTTTAAAAAGCTGATTGCAGACGGCGTATATAACAAAAATCTGTTTTCAGATATGTAAAAAAATCCCCATCGGATGACGGACCGATGGGGATTCCTTTTTTTGTTTGCAATATTTTGCAGGGCAGCAGTCCCCTGCGGCAAATTACATATTATTTACAAGCTTCGTTAAACGGGAAACTTTTCTTGCGGCATTGTTTTTGTGGTAAACGCCTTTTGTTGCTGCCTTATCGATGGTAGCGGTAGCGGAAAGAAGAGCTTCGCTTGCAGCAGCCTTATCCTTTGCGGCAACAGCAGCCTCAACCTTTTTGATCGCTGTCTTTACGCCGGACTTGATGGATTTGTTGCGCATAGCCTTCGTCTTGTTTACCAGAATACGCTTTTTCGCAGATTTAATGTTAGCCAATTCCCTGACACCTCCAAAATATTTTCAATTCATTTTCATCTTAAACGTGTTATGTTAATCCCGGACACGGACGTTCTAACATAAACATACTTCTATATTTTAGTGCATCCGCTTCGTCGTGTCAATACAAAAATGATACTTTTTTATTAATTAATTCCTACAAATTTGTTTCAATTTTCTCACATTTTTCTCACAAGTATGTTATAATATATAGGCGGCAAAGAAAGGATGTTTTTATGGTTACCAATGTATTAGATTATTTGGAGCGTTCAGCTGCGCGCTTTCCTGAGAAAACGGCCTTCGCAGACAAAATGCATCAGGTTTGTTATCGCGAACTGGTGGAGCGGGCAAAGGCGCTTGGCAGCAGGATCGCCGGATATGGATTTCGGAATCAGCCGGTGGCGGTTGCTACCGATCATTCTGCCCAGTGTCTGGTCATTTTTATGGCGGTCGTATACAGCGGAAATTTTTATGTCCCGGTGGATGTAAAGCTTCCGGCGGCGCGCATCCGGGCGATCCTTGATGTCACGCAGCCGTTCCTTACGATCGTACCGCAAAAGGATGCAGAGAAGTTTCGGGAGTTTGTGCCGGAAAAACAGCTTTTGATCCGTGAGGAGCAGCAGGGATTGCAGGCGGATGAGGCGCTGCTTGCGAAAATACGGCAGGCCCATCTGGATACCGATCCGCTGTATGTGATCTTTACTTCCGGTTCCACTGGCGTTCCCAAGGGTGTGCTTATCTGTCACCGGTCGGTGATCGACCTTGCAGAGCAGTTTGCGGAAACCTTTCATTTTGATGAAAATGAAGTGTTTGCGAATCAGGCGCCTTTTGACTTCGACGTGTCAGTGAAGGATATTTACAGTACGCTGCGCAACGGGGCTTCCCTGTATATTGTGCCTCAGACGATGTTTTCCATGCCAAAGGGGCTGGTGCCCTATTTAAATGAGCATAAAGTGACGACGATCATATGGGCAGTTTCCGCTCTCAGTATTCTCTCTTCTATGAAGGTACTGGAAAAGAGCAGACCGCTTTATTTAAAGAAGGTAATGTTTTCCGGGGAAGTGATGCCGATGAAGGTACTGAACGACTGGAAAAAACAGCTCCCGGATGCGATGTATGTCAACCTGTACGGACCGACGGAAATTACCTGCAACTGCACTTATTACATATTGGACAGAGATTTTTCCAATACGGAGACGCTGCCGATCGGACAGGCATTTTCCAATACGGAGATCCTGCTGCTGGATGAGGAAGGACGGGAGGTGCCCGACGGCGAAACAGGAGAGATCTGCGTGCGGGGAACCTGCCTCTCACACGGCTATTACCGCAATCCGGAGGCGACCGAAAAAGCATTCCGGCAGAATCCGCGCAATACGGCGTATCCGGAAAAAATTTATCACACCGGCGATTACGGGCGCAGAAATGAGCAGGGACTTCTGATGTTCGCCGCACGGCGCGACTGGCAGATCAAGCATATGGGGCACCGCATCGAGCTTTCTGAGATCGAGAGCGCTGTCAACGCGTTCCCGTGGATCGCGCGCTGCTGCTGTCAGTACGATGAGGCGAAGGGGAAAATCGTTTTGATTTATCAGGCGCAGGAGCCGTGTGACGGTCAGCTCATTAAAGAACTGCAGAATTATCTGCCGAAGTATATGTGTCCGAACCGGCTCATCTGGATGAAACAGATGCCGATGAACCAGCGGGGAAAGATCGACCGTGTTTTCTTAAAGCAGAAATTTATCGGGCAGCCGGGGGCTCCCTTATATAAAGAGGCAGTGCTGCTGGGAGAGGGCGAAGCGCTGCAGAGACAGGAGAAGGAGCTTATCGCGCGCGGCATCCACTGTGTAAGAATGGAGACGGCGGGCGAAGAGGAGACGGTGCAGTATCTTGCGCAGCTGTGTGCGCCGACCCTGGTATGCGACTTTGGGAAGGAAAGAACAATGCCGCAGCGGGTGCTGGATAATCCTTATTTGTTTTTTGCGAAAGACGGAGAATGCGGAGGTGAGGCGTAATGGAGAAGATCGCTTCAGCTGCATTGTTCGGTGAGCGGGTAAAGGCGTTTAAGAAGAAAAACCGTCCGGTTGTCACCAACTGCTTTTTTGTACCGGCGGAGGTGGAGGATATGATCCGGCGGGAAAAGCTGTATGTGGAGGAGGCGGAAGAAGCGCTCTGCATTCAGGTGAGGGAGGCATATTACAGCCGGCTGTACTATTATATGAAGGAGGGCGCGCAGCTTCCGGCTCTTTCCGGATGGATGCGTCCGGTGATCCTCGACACGGTATTTCGGGGCGACGAGGAAGCGGCACTTGCAAAATGCAAAGTTTCGCGCTGGTGTGCGCACGGGTTTGCGGAGTATAAGCGCTATCGCAGGATGGAGTGTGCGAAAGAAAATTTCCTGCCGCCGGCGGATCAGAGGGCGAAGCTTGCCGAGTATCCGATCGTGCCGTTAAAACCGCAGGATTACCCGGAGGTTGCGGCGCTCTGGAAGAGCAGCCTGGATATTTACAGCACACTGCTTCCGCAGGAGGCGGAATTTGCCGAATACTGTGAAAAACAGCAGGTGATCGGAGTGCGGCTGCCGGACGGTACGGCAGGAGCGGTGATCATGGTGATCCCGAAAGGCAAGACGGGTTTTATGCAGCACCTGGTGGTAAGTACAAAACTGCGCGGGCTTGGCATGGGAAGAACGCTTTTCTGCGGCGCCACAGAGTACCTTCTGACGAAAGGCGGCGCCGACAAAGTAAATTTCTGGGTGGATGAAGAAAACATACACGCTATTGCTATTTATCAGAAAATGGGTTATATATATGATGGGGTAATTTCACGGCAGTTTCTGCTGGGAGAAAAATAACGAACTAAGAAGAGGAGAGAAAACGTATGGAACAGTTAATGGAAATTTTAAAGGAACTCAGACCGGATGTGGACTTTGAGACGGAGAAGGCATTGATCGATAATGCGATTCTGGACTCCTTCGATATCGTTTCCCTCATTGGCGAGCTGAACGATGCGTTTGGCGTGGAAATTGAATTTGAGGACATGGAGCCGGAAAACTTCAACAGCGCTGAGGATATGTACAAACTGATACAGAGGCTGCAGCAGGAGGCATAAAATGACAGTCAATTCCCTGTTTTTTTTGCTGTTCCTGGCTGTGCTGTATGTGGTGTACTATGTATGTCCGCTGAAGTACCGCTGGATGGTGCTGCTTGGCGCCAGTGTGTTTTTTTACGCACTGGCGTGCGCGGCATCGCCGGTGTATCTGCTGCTTACGAGCATCAGCATTTGGGTCTCCGGGCTTTGGATGGAGCGCCTGGAGCAGGAATGCAAACGGATGATTGCCGAAAAGAGAAATACGGCGGCAGTGCTGAAAAAGCAGTATAAAAAGAAAAAGAAGAAGATTCTGACAATAGCGGTTATTTTTAATCTGGGAATTCTGTTAATCTTAAAATACAGCGGATTCTTTGTAAGGATCGGTAATCGGCTGTTTGCGTTTACAGGCGTGCAGCTGCCGGTTCCGAAGTTTCTGATTCCGCTCGGCATTTCGTATTACACGTTAATTGCGATCAGTTATCTGATGGATATTTATAAAGGCAAAATACAGGCGCAGAAGAATTATGCAAAGCTGCTCTTGTTTCTTGCGTACTTTCCGCAGATGACGCAGGGACCGATGAACCGCTATAAGCCGATGGCGGCGCAGCTATATGAAGGACATGCATTTGATTACCATAATTTTTCCTATGGGTGTCAGCGTATGCTGTGGGGCTTTTTTAAGAAGATGGTGGTTGCGGATAATCTGCGTCCGGTCATGCAGAGTATTTTTGATCAGTATGCAGAATTGAGCGGCATTACCTGTTTCCTGGGCTGCGTGTATATGACGGTCTGGATGTACGCGGATTTTTCCGGTTACATGGATATTGTGGCAGGGGCTTCCGAGCTGTTTGGCATCCATATTGAGGAAAACTTCCGGCGGCCGTTTTTTTCGGAATCTCTGGCGGAATACTGGAGGCGCTGGCATATAACCCTAAGCTCCTGGTTCCGCGATTATATGTTTTATCCGCTGGCAGTTTCCTCGCCGGCGACAAAATTTGGCAAACTGGGAAGAAAATGGTTTGGCGCGCGTGTCGGTAAGCTGTTCCCCTCGCTGTTTGCACTGGTGTTTGTGTGGACCAGCACGGGATTTTGGCATGATGCGAGCTGGCGTTACATACTGTGGGGCGCGGCAAACGGCGTTTTCATCATGGGAGCGATGATTCTGGAACCATATTTTGCGAAGGCAAAGGAGGTTTTGCATATCCGTCAGGATAGCAGAGGCTGGAAGTTGTTCAGCATTGCGAGAACGTTTTTCCTTGTGAGTATTCTGAAAATCTTTCCGGGACCGGCAAGTACAGCAGAGATGCTGCAATTTGCGAAAAAAATGTTTACGGATATCCGTATGCCGGCCGGATGGTCAGAGATCCTGCCTGGGCTGTCCAGGGAAATGAAAATATTTTTAGGATGCGCGCTGCTTCTGATGTTTGCAGTAGATTTCCTGCAGGAAAAGCAGCCGGTGCGCGATACGCTGGCGAAGAAACCCTTGCTGGTGAGATGGTTCTGCTATTTTTTTGTGCTTGGAGTGATCCTGGCGATCGGGCAGTTCAACGTTTCGATGACAGGAGGATTTGCTTATGCGCAATTTTAAGAAAATAGCTCCCCGCATTTGTGCGGTGCTGGCATTTGTGATATTGTTCGAGAGTGTTGCGCGCTTCGCTTATGAGGGATGGACGACCTTCTCGCTTGCCTCCAAACGGGAACGCAGTGACCTGAAGGGAACGATCGATACGCTGTACTGCGGCACCTCGATTGCCGCACGCGGCATTCAGCCGGTGATACTGGATGAGGCGCTCGGAACGACAGGGTTTAATATTGCCACAAACACGCAGCCCCTGAAGGGAACCTATTATCTGATACAGGAGACGGCAGAGGAAAATCCGGTAAAGCAGATTTATCTGGTGCTTTCGGTTTCCACGCTGAAGAAGGAGGCGACGGATCAGGAGTATTTATCTGCCTATGAATATCTGCGCACGATGCGCTGGAAGGCGCGTTACCTGCTTTCTGTCCGCAGCGAGGGGCTTACGGTATCGTCGCTTCTTTATTCTACACGGATCAGCAAATATCTGAATCTGAAGCAGGTTAAGAAAAATGTCAAAAAGAAGCTGTACAGGACTGTGGTGCAGAGATACTATGGTAACCGCGGCTGGCGTGCAAGAAAAACGAGTTACGAGGGAGAACGGGCAGGAAAGAAAAACGGTTTTACAGGTTACTGGGATGGAAGCAAGGGCATAGCGCAGATTACGGAAGAGTCACTGGAGTATCTGTATAAGATCGCTGATTTTTGCAGAGAAGAGGGAATTGAGCTTAACCTGCTCCTGACGCCGATTACGCAGGACTACATTGATGGAGCGGGAGATCTGGACAATCTGGATGAGGTATGCCGCGCGCTTGCCGAAGAGATGGATGCAAATTACTATAATTTTATGCTCTATAAGGAACGGCAGACGGTATTTACCAATGATCTGTTTGAGGATTACAAGCATATGAATGTGGAGGGCAGCGAGGTATTTTCAGAGCTTCTGGCGGAGGTACTGCAGAGCAGTGATCCACAGGAATATTTTTATGATAGTATGGAAGAGTTTAAGTAAGGATTAAAGGAGGAAGAGGCATGAGCGGATGTGTAAGGTGCGGATTACCGGAAAATTATGCGGGAATTAAGCTGGATGAGCATGGAGTGTGCAATTACTGTCATTTCTACGATGAACACAGGTCGGAGCTGACAGACTATGAGGCGCTGGAAAAGAAATTTGCGGCGGAGATCGAGAAGGCAAAGGAGAAGGCGAAGGAAAACGGCGCGAAATATGACTGCATCGTCGGTGTGAGCGGCGGAAAGGACGGCGCATACATCACCTATCAGTTAAAGCACAAATATGGAATGCGCGTACTCACCTACACGCTGGACAATGGATTTTCTACCGATTTCGGAAAGAATAATATTGCAAATCTGCTGGATAAGCTGGATGTGGATCACATCCGCATCACGGTAAATGAGTCGAAGCTCCGCGGGTATTATTCCGCCTGCATGAAGCTGATGCACAATTTCTGCAGCGTTTGTTTCCATCTTTGCCACTACTACAGTCATCTGCTGGCGTCGCAGTATAAGATTCCGCTGATCGTCAACGGAAGAACGCATATGCAGGTGCTGCAGGCGGCGGACTGCACAAAAGGCATCGAGCCGTTTGAAATTTCACGTAATCTTGCCGATTTCGAGTATCAGATGTTTGGACGTCTGGTGGAAAAAATGGCGAAGACGAAGCGCCTTGATTATCTGCCGGAGGCGGAGGTGACGTCGCTTTCCTACTTTATGTATCACGATGTGACGGATGAGGAGAAGATGGCGTTCCTGCAGGAGAAGATTGGCTGGAACCGTCCGAAGAGCACTGTTCCGCATCCGGACTGCTGGGCGCATCATATTGCGGAGAAATGCAGCATTGAGAAGCTTGGGTATCCGGTGCGCACCGGTGAGCTTGCCGTGTTTGCGCGCGAGGGCAGCATGCCGGTGGAGGAATCTATCGCGGAGCGCGAAAAGGATGCGGAATATTTCAGCACGGTCGATCCGGAGCTGGAGGCGCGCTTTTACGAAAGAATCAAAAAGCGCTGAATATTTTCCGCCTGAATGCAGAAACTACCTCTCAGAAATGATGAGGAGGCTGCTATGCTTGGAGATTTTAACGTGCGCACGGACCTTGCGCTGGAGGCGAAGGAGAGCTTTGAGGAGGACGATGTAGAGATCCGCGGGGTGCGGGTCGAGGAAGAGACGGATGAGGAACGTGAGATATACACAACCATTGTGAGAATCGAGACGGAGAACGGGGCAAGGACCATGGGAAAACCGGTGGGCACTTACATTACGCTGGAGGCGCCGAACATGTCGTCCGAGGATGAAGACTATCACCGGGAGATTTCCGAGGCGCTTGCCGGTCATCTTGGCCAGCTTTTGGGAGAAAAGGAGCAGACGGTCCTGGTGGTCGGCCTTGGGAACCGCGAGGTGACACCGGACGCCCTCGGACCGCAGGTGGTCGGAAATCTGCGGGTGACGCGCCACATTGCGAAGGAGTACGGGCGCGCGTCGCTGGAGGGCAACGCGCATCTGGTGAGCGCGATCGTGCCGGGCGTGATGGCGCAGACCGGTATGGAGACACTGGAGATCATCCGCGGTGTGGTGCAGGAGACGGCGCCGCAGGCGGTGATCGTGGTGGATGCGCTGGCGGCGAGGAGCACCCGGCGCTTAAACCGCACGATCCAGATCACGGACACCGGCATCAATCCCGGCTCCGGCGTCGGCAACCACCGCAACGGCATCAATGAGGAAGCGCTTGGCGTGCCGGTGATCGCAATCGGCGTGCCGACGGTCGTCGATGCCGCTACGATCGTCAACGACACTATGGAGCACTTAATTGACACGAAGGAGCGCAGACAGAGCCTGCGGGAGCAGATATCTCCGCAGTTAAATACCATGTTTGTGACGCCGAAGGACATTGACGAGACGATCAAACGCGTCAGCTACACGATATCCGAGGGGCTGAATATCGCGCTGTCTTGAAATGGTCATAAAATCACCCGGACGTGCATAGGATATAGTACTACATGCGGTAAGGGTGGACAAGATGAAGCTTCTGGACAGGATCATTCAGGCGGTTCTCACCTGTGCGCTGCTTGCGCTGGGCGGCTATATCATCGTGCGCAGCGTGGCGATCGCGGGCGAGAACGGTCTGTTTAAAAATACGCCGCTGCTCTCAGCGGTTTACGAAAAGATGGAAGAATGGACGGCGGGTACTTACATACCCGTCATTTCCTATGTCTCGGAGGAGACGGAAAAACCCGATATCCTGCTGGAAATGGAGGATCAGATGTTCCCGGTGTACGGGTACGTCAGACGGCAGCAGGAAAATGAGGCGCAGGTGGAGAGCAGGGAGGAGTACGAGCTGATCCTGCGGGCGCAGGCGCAGGCGGAGGAAAACAAGCGCCCGCGTGAGACGGAAAGCTATACGGCTCAGACGGAAGAGGGCGCCGCCGGAGAGAATCCTTTATGGGATTTTCAGTATCTTCTGAATCACTATTTTTCTATGGATATGACGACGACCATCGACGCGCAGCGGCTGGACGGGCGCACACTGCTTTCTATGGATATGACGATGGAGCGGGATTCCTCACAGCCGCAGATCCTGATCTATCACTCGCATTCGCAGGAGGCGTTCGCCGATTCGGTGGAGGGCGATCCGTCCACGACAATTGTGGGAATCGGAGACTATCTCGCACAGATCCTGCGCGAGGATTACGGCTACAATGTGATTCATGAGGACGGCGTGTTTGACCTGGTGGACGGCGTGCTGGACCGCAATCTCGCCTATGATTTTTCTGAGGTGGCGGTGACGGAGATACTGGAGCAATACCCTTCTATTGAGATCGTGATCGACCTGCACCGCGACGGCGTGGACGGAACGCGTTTTGTGACAGAATACAATGGAAAGCCGGCGGCACAGCTGATGTTTATTGCCGGGATGAGCCGGACAGCCGACGGGCAGGACATCGCTTATCTTCCCAATTCCTATATCCAGGATAACCTGGCGTTCGCCCTGCAGCTTCAGCTCGCGGCGGAAGAGGAGACGCCGGAGCTGATGCGCAATATTTATCTGATGGCTTACCGGTTCAACCTGCATCTGCGCCCGAAGAGCCTGCTTCTGGAGGCGGGCACGCAGCTCAGCACGGTGGCGGAGGAAAAAAACGCGATGGAGGCGTTTGCGATGATACTTGATAAAGTGCTGCAGGGCGAAGCAGGTCCTTCGGGGGAGCGGAGCGAATAGTAACCGCCTGAGCATGGGGAATGGCTTTACAAATATTTGGAAGATATGTTACAATGGGCTGGACGCAAAATGCGTGCATATGAGAACACAGCAGAGGACGGATAGCATGATAGATCAGAGTAAAATTCGAAATTTTTGTATTATCGCACATATTGATCACGGAAAATCGACGCTGGCGGACCGCATCATTGAGATGACAGGCCTTCTGACCAGCCGGGAGATGCAGGCGCAGGTGCTTGACAACATGGAGCTGGAGCGCGAGCGCGGGATTACGATCAAGGCGCAGGCGGTGCGAATTATTTACAGGGCAAAGGATGGGGAGGAGTATATTTTCAACCTCATCGACACTCCGGGACATGTGGATTTTAATTATGAGGTTTCCCGCAGTCTGGCGGCGTGCGACGGCGCGATCCTGGTGGTGGACGCGGCGCAGGGCATCGAGGCGCAAACGCTTGCGAATGTGTATCTTGCGCTCGATCACGACCTGGATGTGATGCCGGTCATCAATAAGATCGACCTTCCGAGCGCCGATCCGGAGCGTGTGATCAATGAGATCGAGGACGTCATCGGCATTGAAGCGCATGATGCGCCCTTAATTTCCGCGAAGATCGGCACCAATGTGGAACAGGTGCTGGAGCAGATCGTGGAAAAGATCCCGGCGCCGGAAGGAGATCCGGCAGCGCCGCTGCAGGCGTTGATCTTTGATTCCATTTACGATTCCTATAAAGGCGTGATCGTGTTCTGCCGCATCAAGGAGGGCAGCGTGAAAAAGGGGACGCCGATCACTATGATGGCGACGGGTGCGAAGGCGGAGGTCGTCGAGGTCGGCTATTTTGGTGCCGGGCAGTTTATTCCCTGCGATGAGCTTTCCGCCGGAATGGTCGGCTATCTCACGGCAAGCCTCAAGAATGTGAAGGACACGCGGGTGGGCGATACCATCACAGGCACGGAGCGCCCGTGCGCGCAGCCGCTTCCGGGCTATAAAAAGGTAAACCCGATGGTTTACTGCGGCATGTACCCGGCGGACGGCGCAAAGTATCCCGATCTGCGCGACGCGCTGGAAAAGCTTCAGCTCAACGACGCTTCCCTGCAGTTTGAGCCGGAGACGTCGATCGCGCTCGGCTTTGGCTTTCGCTGCGGTTTTCTGGGGCTTTTGCATCTGGAGATCATCCAGGAGCGCCTGGAGCGCGAGTACAATCTGGACCTTGTGACGACGGCGCCGGGCGTTATCTATAAAGTGCACAAGACGAACGGCGATGTGATCGAGCTGACGAATCCGGCGAATCTGCCAGATCCGTCGGAGATCGAGTACATGGAGGAGCCGATCGTCAGCGCGGAGATTATGGTGACGACAGAATTTATCGGTGCGATCATGCAGCTCTGCGAGGAGCGGCGCGGTTCCTATCTCGGCATGGAATATATGGAAGAGACACGCGCGCTTTTAAAATACGATCTGCCGCTCAATGAGATCATCTACGATTTCTTTGACGCGCTGAAATCGCGTTCCCGCGGTTATGCGTCGTTTGATTATGAGATGAAGGGCTACGAGCGTTCTGAGCTGGTGAAGCTGGATATCCTGGTGAACCGCGAGGAGGTGGATGCGCTGTCGTTCATCGTACACGCGGGCACGGCTTACGAGCGCGGCAGAAAGATGTGCGAAAAGCTGAAGGAGGAAATCCCGCGGCAGCTTTTTGAAATTCCGATCCAGGCGGCGATCGGAAGCAAGATCATCGCCCGCGAGACGGTAAAGGCGATGCGCAAGGATGTGCTTGCAAAGTGCTATGGCGGTGATATCACCCGAAAGAAAAAGCTTCTGGAAAAGCAGAAGGAGGGTAAGAAGCGGATGCGCCAGGTGGGAAATGTGGAGATCCCGCAGAAGGCTTTCATGAGCGTGCTGAAGCTGGATGATAAATAGGAGAGACTTATGAGACCACTGCAGATTTATATTCATATTCCGTTCTGCGTAAGGAAATGTGCTTATTGCGATTTCCTGTCTTTTGCGGCGGAGGAGGAGACGAAGCGCGCGTATATCCGTATGCTGCTTCGGGAAATAGAAGCGTGGGAGGACCGCGGGGATGCTTGCATCTCCACGGTCTTTTTTGGCGGCGGAACGCCCTCCGTGCTGCCGGCGGAGGATATCGCGGCGGTGCTGGCGGCGCTTGAAAAGAAATTTCCGTTTGAAGAGAAGACGGAGATCACGGTGGAATGCAATCCGGGCACGCTGACGGCGGACAAGCTGAAAAGCTACCTGCAGGCAGGGATCAACCGCCTCAGCATCGGGCTTCAGTCGGCGCAGGAGGCGGAGCTTAAACTGCTTGGCAGGATCCATACCTGGGAGGAATTTCTGGAGAGCTACCGGCTTTCAAGAGCTGCGGGATTTCAGAATATCAACGTCGATCTGATGTCGGCGCTTCCGGGGCAGTCGCGGGAGACATGGCGCGATACGCTGGAAAAAGTGCTTGCCCTGTCGCCGGAGCATATTTCCGCCTACAGCCTGATCATTGAGGAGGGAACGCCGTTTTACGAGCGTTACCAGACGGACGCGCTGCGCCGGGAGCGCGGAGATGCCTGCGAAATATTGCCTTCCGAGGAGGAGGAGCGCGCGATGTATCATCTGACGGAGAAGCTGCTTTCGGAGAGATGCTATGCGCGCTATGAGATATCAAACTACGCGCTGCCGGGCTTTGCCTGCCGCCACAACTGCGGCTACTGGGAGCGCCGGGAGTATAAGGGCTTCGGTCTTGGTGCGGCATCACTGGTGGACCATACGCGCTTTTCCAATACATCAGATATGCGGAAATATCTGGCGGGACGCTGGACGGGGGAAGCGCCGCAGCATCTGACGCGCGAAGAAGAAATCGAGGAGACGATGTTCCTTGGGCTTCGTCTGCGCGCGGGTGTGTCCTTTGCGCGTTTTCGTGAAAGCTTTGGAGTGGAAATGGAAGAGGTTTACGGGGAGGTTTTGCAAAAAGCAGAGCGGCAGGGGCTGCTCGTGTGCACAAAAGAGGCAGTGCGCCTCACGGAATACGGGACGGATATCAGCAACTATGTTTTAGCGGAGTTTCTATTATAAGAACACAGAGTAAAAAGAATATTGTAGAATGGAAAAAAGTGTGGTATGATGAGGTCTGATAGTTTTACTGCCGCTGTATTTAGAGAGCAGTCTGTCAGAATTTATATGAGCGGGGAATGATTATGCGACACGAATTTAGAAAAATTGAGCCGAAATGGCAGAAAAAATGGGATGAAGCAGGGATTTTTCATGCAGTAGATAATGGAGACAAGCCGAAATTCTACGGACTGGTAGAATTTCCTTACCCGAGCGGAGCGGGAATGCATGTGGGACACATCAAAGCGTATTCCAGCCTTGAGGTGATCTCCAGAAAGCGCCGCATGGAGGGATACAACGTACTGTTTCCCATCGGCTTTGACGCATTTGGTCTGCCGACGGAGAATTACGCGATCAAGACGGGACAGCATCCGCGGAAGATCACGGATGAAAATATTGTAAAATTCACGAACCAGTTAAAGAAGGTTGGCTTTTCCTTCGACTGGGATCGTGTGATCGATACGACGGAGGAAGATTACTACAAATGGACGCAGTGGATCTTCCTGAAAATGTTTGAAAAGGGACTTGTGTTCCGCGATACGGCGCTGGTAAATTACTGCCCGTCCTGCAAGGTTGTGCTTTCCAACGAGGACAGCCAGGGCGGAAAATGCGATATCTGCCACAGCGATATCGTTCAGAAATCAAAGACAGTATGGTATCTGCGGATCACAGAGTATGCAGACAAGCTTCTGGAAGGACTGGATACGGTGGATTACCTTCCGAATATCCGCCAGCAGCAGGTGAACTGGATCGGAAAATCGACCGGCGCTTTTGTGGATTTCAGGCTTTCCGGCAAGGACGACAGCTTCCAGATCTACACGACGCGTCCGGATACGCTTTTCGGCGTTACCTTTATGGTTATCGCGCCGGAGCATCCGCTGATCGATAAATATGCGTCCGAGATCAAAAATATGGACGCGATCCAGGCATATCGCGAGGAGTGCGCGAAAAAAACGGAATTTGAGCGCACGCAGCTCGTGAAGGATAAGACCGGTGTGCGTATTGAGGGCATTGCGGCTTCTCATCCGCTCACAGGAAAGGATATTCCGATCTACATCGCCGATTATGTTATGATGGGCTATGGTACTGGCGCGATCATGGCGGTACCGGCGCATGACGACCGCGACTATGAATTTGCGAAGAAGTTTGGCATTGATATTATCCAGGTCATCGAGGGCGGCAATATCGAGGAGGCTGCCTATGCTGGAGACGGTAAGATGATCAATTCTGAATTCCTCAACGGCTACACCAACAAAAAGGATTCCATCGCCCGTATGATCGAGGAGCTGGAAAAGCTCGGCGTTGGAAAGGCTGGCGTGCAGTATAAGATGAAGGACTGGGCGTTCAACCGCCAGAGATACTGGGGCGAGCCGATCCCGATCGTACATTGCCCGCACTGCGGCGTGGTTCCGGTTCCTTATGAGGAGCTGCCGCTGCGTCTGCCGAAGGTAGAGAACTTCGAGCCGGGGCAGGAGGGCGAATCTCCGCTGGCGCGCATCGATTCCTTTGTAAACTGCAAGTGTCCGAAGTGCGGCGGCGACGCAAAGCGCGAGACTGATACGATGCCGCAGTGGGCGGGTTCCTCCTGGTACTTCCTGCGCTACATCGATCCGCACAACAATGATGCGCTTGCGGATATGGAAAAGCTGAAATACTGGATGCCGGTCGACTGGTACAACGGCGGTATGGAGCATGTCACCAGACATATGATCTACTCCCGTTTCTGGCACCATTTCCTGTACGATATCGGTGCTGTCAACACGCCGGAGCCGTATGCAAAGCGCACGGCGCAGGGACTGATCCTCGGACCGGACGGCGATAAGATGAGCAAATCCAAGGGAAATGTGGTCGATCCGCTGGATGTGGTGGAGGAGTACGGCGCTGACGTACTGCGCACGTATGTGCTGTTCATGGGCGACTATGGCGCTGCAACGCCGTGGAGTGAAAATTCTGTGAAGGGCTGCAAACGCTTTCTGGAGCGTGTGGCTGCGCTTACCGACATGGTGTCGGGTGAGGGTGTGACGCCGGAGCTGGAGACGTCATTCCACAAGACCATCAAGAAGGTGTCGAACGATCTGGAGGAGACGAAGTTTAACACCGCGATCGCGGCGCTGATGGGATTGGTAAATGAGATTTATGCGAAGGGCTCCCTCACAAAGGATGAGCTTGTCACGCTGATCAAGCTGCTCTGCCCGATCGCTCCGCATATCTGCGAGGAAATCTGGGAAACACTTGGCGGCGAGGGCTTCCTGTCGCTTGCGTCCTGGCCGCAGTACGAGGAGAGCAAGACCATCGACGCGATGGTGGAGGTCGGTGTACAGATCAACGGTAAGGTGCGCGGAGCGGTAGCGCTTCCGGCAGGCTGTGACAAGGACGAAGCAATCCGTCTGGTGCTCGCGGACGGCAAGATCCACTCCCTTGTGGACGGCAAGACCGTTGTGAAGGAAATCTACGTTCCGAATAAGATTGTCAATCTGGTTGTAAAATAAAAAGAATACAGACAGCAAGTGTTTGAGGCTGGCGTGAACAGTAATCAAATATCTTGTCCGGTACTTAAAAAAGAAAAGGCTGCGCCTGCTTAAATATCAGCGGGACGCAGCCTGTTTTGACTCTAAACGCTTATTTCTTCTTCCTTTTTGGGAAGATACAGATGTACCTGGTCGATCCGGTTTTTGTCGACCGCATCCACCACGAGACGGATGCCGTCCGCTGTGGTGACGGATTCGCCAACCGCAGGCAGATGGTCAAGTCCGCCGATGATCAGACCGCCGAGGGAATCGTAGTCCTCCGAATGAAGCGACAGATGCAGCGCATCGTTGACGTCGTCGAGCTTCATAAAACCGGCAATCACATATTCGTTTTCAGAAATCTTTTTGATGAGATCTTCCTCATCCTTGTCGTATTCGTCGCGGATCTCGCCGACGATCTCCTCCAGCAGATCCTCCAGTGTAATAAGACCTGCCGTTGCGCCATATTCATCCAGCACGATGGTGAAGTTGATGGAAGCCTGGCGCATCTCATCCATTAATTCCGAAGTATTCTTATATTCATACGTGAAATATGGTTCACGCATCATACCGCGCAGATCAAAGCTGTTCTCGTCACAGAAGATCAGATCCTTGATATTGAGCACGCCAACGACATTATCGGTACTTTCCTCATAAACCGGCAGTCGGGTAAACTTTTCTTCGCGGAAAATATTCAGCACCTCATGATAGGAGGCGTTGACATCAACGGAAACCATCTCCACCCGCGGGATCATAATATCTTTCGCCTGCGTGTCGCCGAAATCGAACACATTGTAGATCATCTGCTTTTCTTCCTGCTCAATGACGCCGTCCTCGTGGCTGACATCTACGTAGGTGCGCAGCTCATTTTCCGTCATGACGTCGCCTTTGGCATTGGGGTCGACCCCAAGAAGCCTGATAAGCAGATTAGAAAGCTGGTTTGTAATGAAAATAACCGGTGTAAGTACCTTTGTCAGTATGTAAATGATTCCGGCATCCGACAGTGCAAGCTTTTCTGCATTGTGGGAAGCGTATGTTTTCGGGGAAATCTCACCGAAAATAAGAATCAGCAGCGTCAGTACGCCGCTTCCGATACTGACCGCCCAGTTTCCGAACAGACTGGTGACAAGGGTGGTAACCATAGAAGCTGCACCGATATTTACGATATTGTTGCCGATCAATATGGCGCTGAGCATCTTTCCCGGATTTTCCGTCACCTTTAAGAGGGTGGCGGCGCGTTTGTTTCCTTCATCCGCCAGAGTTTTGATTTTGATTTTGTTTACCGTGGTCAAAGCCGTTTCCGCTGAGGAAAAAAATGCGGAAAGGGCAATCAGCAGCACTATTACGCCTAGCTGTATGGCCTCGCCTGAGTCCAAAATGTCATCTCCTTTCGGTGCAGAGATCAAATACTGCACTTGTTTGATAATGATAGCGTATTTCTAAAAAAAAATCAAGGAAACAGGCACACTTTATATAAATTTTAGTATCTGTTTGCAGCTGCGCAGCTATCAGGAATACTTTCCGGGCCTGCCGCATATATTAACAACAGACAGGAGGGAGGAGAACTTATGCTTGCAGGATCAAATATCCGGGTCGTGGTGAAATCATTGATTATTTCCTATATTATTACGGGGATTCTGCTGCTGCTTACGGCGCTGCTGCTTTACAGGCTGGAACCGCAGCAGAGTATGGTTTCGGTGGGAATCCTCGTGATTTATGTACTCAGCAGTTTTTGTGGCGGGCTGCTGGCGGGAAAAGGGATAAGGAGCCGGAAATTTTTGTGGGGACTGGTGACGGGCACGCTTTATTTTATCATGCTGCTTGCGGCTTCCTGGATATCCGGCGGCATTGATGCGAAGGCGGCGGAAATTATCACAACGATGCTGCTTTGCCTTGGTGGAGGGATGCTTGGCGGAATGCTGGCATAGAAAAATGTTGCATTTTGAAAAACAACGTGCTATAATACCGCTATCTACATAATATCGTGTCAATTCCGACAGATACCCATTTTATAAATGTTAAAGTACAGATGATGGATATTCGTATTTTTGTTAGATACGCAGAGTGAGAATAGAAAGGGAATTTTATGACGAGAGAACAGTATGAATCGCTCCCGGCAGTACAGCTAAAGGAGATTGCCAGGGCAAGAGGACTAAAGGTAACTGGCGGTATGCGCAAGTCAGCGGTAGTGGAACTGATGCTTGCGGAGGACGAGAAAGACGGACAGAAGAATGCGGCGGATGCAAAAGCGGAGGAGCCGATCGCTGCCGCGGGAAAGACAGAACCGTCTGCGGCGGAAATGAAAACGGAACGCCGTCCGGCAGAGGAAAAAACAGAAAATACAGCGGCGGAAGCCGGCGAGGCCGGAGAACGGTCGGACAAGCCGCCCGTGGATATCGCGCAGCTTGACAGCGGTATTGTTGTGCAGGGAATTCTGGAAGTGCTGCCGGACGGCTACGGTTTTATCCGCAGCAATCATTATCTTCCGGGGGAAAACGACGTTTATGTATCACCGTCACAGATCCGCAGATTCGGGCTGAAAACGGGAGATATCCTGACCGGAAACACACGTATTAAGACGATGCAGGAGAAATTCAGCGCGCTTTTGTATCTGACGTCGATCAACGGCATGGCGCCGGGCGAGGCGTCAAAGCGCTACAACTTTGAAGATATGACGCCGATCTTCCCGAATGAGCGGCTGCGCCTGGAGCGCGGAAGCAGGGACGTGTCCATGCGTATCGTGGATCTCATTTCCCCGATTGGAAAAGGACAGCGCGGGATGATCGTGTCCCAGCCCAAAGCGGGAAAAACGACGCTATTAAAGGACGTCGCAAAATCGATCCTGAAAAATAATCCGGAGGTTCACCTGATCATCCTGCTGATCGATGAGCGCCCGGAGGAGGTTACGGATATCCGTGAGGCGATCGTCGGCGACAACGTCGAGGTGGTCTATTCGACCTTTGATGAGCTGCCGGAGCATCATAAGCGCGTGTCCGAGATGGTTATTGAGCGCGCAAAGCGTCTGGTGGAGCACAAACGCGACGTGGTGATCCTTCTGGACAGCATCACGCGCCTTGCACGCGCGTACAACCTGGTCGTGCCGCCAAGCGGACGCACTCTGTCCGGCGGTCTTGACCCGGCGGCGCTGCATATGCCGAAGCGTTTCTTCGGCGCGGCGAGAAATATGCGCGAGGGCGGCAGCCTGACCGTGCTTGCAACGGCCCTTGTGGATACCGGAAGCAAGATGGACGATGTGGTTTATGAGGAATTTAAGGGCACCGGCAACATGGAGCTCGTTCTGGACCGCAAGCTCTCCGAAAAGCGTGTATTCCCGGCAATTGATATTCCGAAATCCAGCACGCGCAGGGAGGATCTGCTGCTTGACCACGAGGAGCAGGAGGCGGTTTACATCATGCGCCGGGCGTTAAATGGCATGAAATCTGACGAGGCGGTAGAGAATATTCTCAATTTGTTTGTGCGTACGCGGGATAACCGTGAATTTGTGCAGACAGTAAAGAAGCAAAAATTTATATAAGTACTTGCAAATAAAGTCGGAATGTGCTATAATCCAAGCATTGCTTAACTGAATTGTGAGGTGAAAATCATGAAAGAGGGAATCCATCCGGCATACCATCAGGCAACTGTTACCTGCAACTGTGGAAATACATTTACGACAGGTTCTACAAAGAAGGACATCCACGTAGAAATCTGCTCAAAGTGCCATTCGTTCTACACAGGACAGCAGAAGACAGCGGCTGCCCGCGGACGTATTGATAAGTTTAACAAGAAATACGGCATCAATGCATAATAGAAATGGTAACGGTAAGGTTGAGGTTGGACAAATCTCAACCTTTTTTGCTATGAAAGCCCGGTCGACATGCGTCAGCACGCAGCAATCCGGGGCTTTCATTTGTGGGGAAAGAAGATCCCGAATGGACTTTCGTTTTTAAGGAGGACAGTATGAAAGGTTCTGGAATTGGCGGACAGGCGGTCATGGAGGGCGTCATGATGAAAAACGGCGACCGTTATGCCGTGGCAGTACGCAAGCCCGATAAAGAGATTATCGTGAAAACGGAAGAATCTCCGGCATTTATCAAAGGAAAAAAGGTGCTGGAGCTTCCGTTTGTGCGCGGTGTGTTCAGCTTTGTGGATTCACTGGTGCTTGGCATGAAAACACTGACATACTCCGCCGGCTTTTTTGAGGATGAAGAGGAGGAAGAGCCGGAGAAGGAGCCGTCAAAGCTTGATAAAAAAATTGACAGCTTTTTGAACACAAAGAAGGGCATGGACATCCTGATGGGCATTACGGTGGCTGTTTCCATGGTCTTTGCTGTAGCGGTGTTTATGATCCTGCCGTATTTTCTATCGCTGCTTCTTCAGAAGGTGACGGACAATACCAACATTATTGTTACCTGCGAGGGTATTCTGAAGATTGCGATCTTCCTGCTTTATATTAAGCTGATCTCAAATATGAAGGATATTCAGCGGGTGTTTATGTACCACGGCGCGGAGCATAAATGCATCAACTGTATCGAACACGGGATGGAGCTGAACGTGGAAAACGTGATGAAAAGCTCCAGGGAGCATAAGCGCTGCGGAACCAGCTTTTTGCTGATCGTCATGGTCGTCAGCGTGATCGTGCATATGTTTATCCGCGTGGAGTCGAGCGTGCTCGGCTTTGTGATCCGCATTCTGCTGCTGCCGGTGATCGCGGGTGTTTCCTATGAGTTTATCCGCCTTGCCGGAAAATCGGAGAACAGGCTTGTAAATCTTTTGAGCAGGCCGGGCATGATGCTGCAGCACCAGACGACGCGCGAGCCGACGCCGGATATGGTGGAGGTGGCGATCGCTTCCGTGGAAGCAGTGTTCGACTGGAAGAAATTTTTAAATGAAAATTTTGGAACAAATTACGAAATTACAGAGAAAGAATACGTGTGCAAAGAGACGATCGTTCCGGGCACGGAGCGGACGGAGAAGGATAGCGCGCCGACAGAGAAGCAGGGCGTCGCTGCGGAGGGCGCGGCAGGATGAGAAATGCTGCGGAGGAAGCTGCGAAAGCCGGATGCCGGGACGCTGAGGAAGACATGCAGCAGGAGAAGGCGGAAAAATGTTCTTACTGCGGGCTGCTGCAGTGGGGGATCGGTGCGCTGAAGGCACAGGAAATCACGGAGGCGGCATCTGACGCCTGGATTCTGCTTGAGCACGTGACGGGCATCGACCGCACGCATTATTTTCTGAAAATGACAGAAAGCTGCCCGAAGGAAGCGGCGGAGAGCTACCGGGAGCTGATCGGACGGCGGGCGCGGCATATGCCGGTGCAGTATCTTACCGGCGAGCAGGAATTTATGGGGTATTCTTTCCGCGTGAATGAGCAGGTGCTGATCCCGCGGCAGGATACGGAGCTGCTTGTCCTGGAGGCGGAGAAAAAAATCCGTCCGGGTGCGGCGGTGCTTGATATGTGCACCGGATCGGGCTGTATTATTATCAGTCTGGCAAAGCGATGCCGCATCAGTGCTTTTGCGGCGGATATTTCAGAGGGCGCGCTCGCGGTCGCGCAGGAGAATGCCGCCGCACTGCAGGCGGACGTAGCTTTTATTAAGAGCGATCTTTTTGAGGCGGTGGAAGGGAAATACGATTGTATTGTTTCCAATCCGCCCTACATTGCGAGCGGGGAAATTCCCCGGCTGATGCCGGAGGTGCGGGACTATGAGCCGATTACAGCGCTTGACGGGAGCGCGGACGGTCTTAGGTTTTACCGCAGAATTGCGGCCGATGCGAAAAAATTTTTAAAGCCGGGTGGCTGGGTTTTCTGTGAGATCGGGTTTGACCAGGGAAAGACAGTGCCGGAGATGTTTGAAAAGGAAGGCTATCAGGAGATAATAGTAAAAAAGGATCTGGCAGGTCTGCCGAGGGTAGTGACCGCCAGGCTGTGTTAATAGGAGGAAACCATGTTTGACAAGCTGGAGGATTTGTTGATCCGTTTTGAGGAATTGCTGAACGAATTAAATGAGCCGGGGGTGGCGGGCGACCCGGCTCGTTTCCAGAAGCTTATGAAGGAGCAGAGCAATCTGCAGCCGATCGTGGACGCGTACAAGGAATATAAAGCGTGTAAGCAGACTGTTGAGGACAGCCTGTCTATGCTGGAGGGCGAGTCTGACGAAGAAATGCGCGAGCTGTTAAAGGAAGAGTTAAATTCGGCAAAGGACAGGATCGCGGAGCTGGAGAGGGAATTAAAGATCCTGCTGCTCCCGAAGGATCCGAACGATGATAAAAACGTTATCGTGGAGATCCGCGCAGGCGCGGGCGGAGACGAGGCTGCGCTGTTTGCGGCGGAGATGTACCGTCTCTATGTAAAATATGCCGAGAAGCGCCGCTGGAAGGTGGAGCTGCTGAATGCCGACGAGATCGGCATCGGCGGCATGAAGGAGGTCAACTTTATGATCACCGGGCAGGGCGCCTACTCCCGTCTGAAATACGAGAGCGGTGTTCACCGCGTGCAGCGTGTGCCGGAGACGGAATCCGGCGGCAGGATCCACACCTCGACGATCACTGTTGCGGTGATGCCGGAGGCGGAGGATGTGGACGTGGTGATCGACGAGAAGGATATCCGCATCGACGTTATGCGCGCTTCCGGAAACGGCGGACAGTGCGTCAACACGACGGACTCTGCGGTGCGCCTGACGCATTACCCGACCGGTATCGTGGTATACAGCCAGACGGAAAAGTCACAGCTTCAGAATAAGGCGAAGGCATTCGCGCTGCTGCGCGCAAAGTTGTATGATATCGAGCAGCAGAAGGCGCACGACGCGGAGGCGGAGCTGCGCCGCAGCCAGATCGGAACCGGGGACCGCTCTGAAAAAATCCGTACCTACAATTTCCCGCAGGGACGCGTGACGGATCACCGGATCAAGCTGACGCTCTACAAGATCGATTCTATCATGGACGGAGATATCGACGAGCTGCTGGACAGCCTGATCGCGGCCGATCAGGCGGCAAAGCTGTCGGCAATGAATGAAGAGTAAGCTTAGTAAAAGGAAGGATATTTTTCTGCGAAGGCAGTCGATAAGGACGCGGGCAGAAAAATATCCTTTTTGTATTTTCTAAAATAACACTTGCGTTTGTGTGACCGATGTGATATAATCAGTGACATAAAACTTCTGAATAGTCTGGTGCGTTCGCACACAATTCTCCGAGTTTTATAAATAAATGACAGAAAGGGTGGTTATTTGAAGTATGAAGATTTTGTCTGCATGATGCAGACGCAGATGCAGGAAAGGCTGGGGGAGAAGGTGCAGATACAGCTCCATCAGATTTTGAAAAATAATTCTGTGGTTCTGGACGCGCTTTCCATCAGTGAAGAGGGAAGCGGAATTGCACCGACGATCTATCTGAACGACTTTTATCGTGGATATCAGGAGGGGACACCGATTCCGGACATTGCCGATCAGATGGAGGCGCTTTACCGGAAAAGCAGGGTGACGGTTCCTTTTGACACGACTTTCTATGCAGATTTCGGAAAAGTGAAGCAGCATCTGGCGTGTCGTGTGATCAACCGGGAGAAAAACCGGGAGCTGCTGAAAACGGTACCTTATCGCATCTTTCTTGATCTTGCAATTGTGACATACTATTATTTCGAGGACAGCTGCCTTGGAACGGGCACGATCCTGGTGTACAGCAGCCACTGTAAAAACTGGGGAATTACTGAGGAAGAGCTGTTTGCCTGTGCGCGGGAAAACACCCTGCACATCCAGCCGGAGGAATTTTTAAGTATGGACGGCGTGCTGGAAAAGTTTCAGGGATGCGGGGAGGCGAAGGCGGAGACGGAGAACGTTTTGCCGATGTATGTGCTGACGAACAAAACAAATTATTTTGGAGCGGCAAGCCTGTTGTTTGATTCGGTACTGCAGGATATTGCGGACAAGCTGGAGGACGATTTCTGGATCCTTCCGAGCAGCATCCACGAATGTATCATTATCCCGGCGGAATCCGCAATGCCCAAAGAGGAGATGCAGGAGATGGTACGCGAGATCAACCGCAATGAGGTGGCCGCGGAGGATTTTCTTTCGGATGAAATCTACCGTTATCAGAGGGAATTTCATAAACTTAGCCTGTAGATTTCTGTCGCCGGACTGTGCCGAACCGGAAAAAATAAAAAGTCAGGGATGCTTTCCTTGACTTTTTGTGCATTTTGTAGTATTGTATTGAAAGGTACTGATGCTCAGTACCGTGCACCTGTAGCTCAGGGGATAGAGCAGTGGTTTCCGGTACCACGTGTCGGGGGTTCGAATCCCTCCAGGTGCGTTTTAAATTTGCAAGGAAATTATAAGACGGAGGAAGGGTAAATGGATAATATCAGAGAGTGGATTTCCGATAATCTGCGCTATATACTTCTCGGACTTGCACTGATCCTTGTCCTTGCGATTGCTGTAATCGGAATTCGGGCGATCAGCAATATCGCAGCAGGAAAAAGTCCGGTGGCAGATCTGCAGCAGACGGAAACGGAATCCGAAACGACAAAGGATGTGATCGTGGAGACAGATGCGCAGCCCGCATCGACGGGAACGCTTCAGGAGAATGACGGCAGGGTGCTGACGGTCATGACCTCATACTATTCAGCGCGCACAAACGGAGATACGGAGACTCTGAAAAAGCTTGATCCTTCCCTGACAGACCAGGAGCTCACAGAGCTGACAGACGGTTATGTGGAAAAATACGAGGATATCAGGACTTATTCCCTGCAGGGACGGGCAGCAGGAGAGTATGTGGTGTATGTCTGTTACAACGGAAAGGTCGTAAATATCGACACGCGGGTGCCAAGTCTGACTCAGTTTTATTTAAAGAGTGATGAGGAGGGCAGCCTTTATATTTATGATTATGACGGCGATACTGACACGGAGGCATATCTTGAAGAGACGCGCAAGACGTCTGAGGTGCAGGATTTGATCGCTTCCGTAAAACAGGAATGCGATGAGGCGGAAAATTCCGATCCGGCGCTGAAGGAATTCATGAGCCAGTACGGCAGCACGCAGGAGGGCGCGACAGGTCAGAGCAGTGACGGTGAAAACTCCGGCAATGAAATGGTGGCGATTGACGAGTGCAATATCCGTACTGAGCCGAATACGGAGTGTGAAGTTCTGGCTGTTCTGTATATCGGTGAAACTGTTACAAAGACAGGAGAGACGGACGACGGATGGACAGTGATCGACTACAACGGACAGACCGCGTATATAAAGAGCGAATTCCTTTCCGCGGCGGAGGATGCGCAGGCGGCAGACGAAGCAGATTATTTTGCTCCGGGAAGCACGGATGACGGTACGGCAGATGCAGACTACACTGCGGACGATTATACTGGTGCGTAGCGGTGTTCTGATTAAAAAAATGAATAAACGTTATCTATATTATTCAAATTGACAATCATGAAAAATTCTTGTCATGAAAAAGAAGTCAGTATATAATAAAATAGATGGACAAAGATGTCGAAAATGCAGACGGACCTGTTCCGCCTGCATTTGTTTATTTCCGCGAGGATAAACGGCATCCCAGAAACGATTTAAGGAGGAGAATGAAAATGTCATACGTTGATGAGGTAATTGAGCAGGTTGTGAAGAAAAACCCTGCAGAGCCGGAATTCCATCAGGCAGTGAAAGAGGTTCTGGAATCACTGAGAGTTGTTGTGGAAGCAAACGAGGAAAAATTCAGAAAGGATGCCCTGCTGGAGCGTCTGGTTGAGCCGGAGAGACAGATCAAATTCCGTGTTCCGTGGGTAGATGATAAAGGACAGGTACAGGTAAACACAGGCTACCGCGTACAGTTTAACAGCGCGATCGGACCGTACAAGGGAGGTCTTCGTCTTCATCCGTCCGTAAATCTTGGCATTATCAAATTCCTTGGTTTTGAACAGATTTTCAAAAATTCTCTGACAGGTCTTCCGATCGGCGGCGGCAAGGGCGGCTCTGACTTCGATCCGAAGGGCAAATCAGACAGAGAGGTTATGGCATTCTGTCAGAGCTTCATGACAGAGCTTTGCAAATATATCGGCGCAGACACTGACGTACCGGCAGGCGATATCGGCACCGGCGCGCGTGAGATCGGTTATATGTTCGGACAGTACAAGAGGATCAGAGGTCTGTATGAGGGCGTTCTGACAGGCAAAGGCCTTTCCTACGGCGGATCCCTTGCAAGAACGGAGGCAACCGGCTATGGCCTTCTGTATCTCACGCAGGAGCTTCTGAAAATCAACGGCAAGGAGATCAGCGGCATGACGGCAGCGGTTTCCGGCTCCGGCAACGTTGCGATCTACGCGATCCAGAAAGCGCAGCAGCTTGGCGTGAAGGTTGTTACCTGCTCCGATTCCAACGGCTGGGTATACGATCCGGAAGGCATCGATGTGGCAGCGCTGAAGGAAATCAAAGAGGTAAAGCGTGCGCGTCTGACAGAGTACAGGAATTATCGTCCGAACTCTGAGTACCATGAGGGCAGAGGCGTATGGAGCATCAAGGTTGACCTCGCTCTTCCGTGCGCTACTCAGAATGAGCTGCTTCTTGACGATGCAAAACAGCTCGTGGCAAACGGCGTTACCGCAGTCTGCGAGGGCGCAAACATGCCGACTACGCTGGAGGCAACGGAGTATCTGCAGGCAAACGGCGTGATCTTTGCACCGGGCAAAGCTGCAAACGCAGGCGGCGTTGCGACCTCCGCACTGGAGATGTCCCAGAACAGCGAGCGTCTGAGCTGGTCCTTTGAGGAAGTAGATGCAAAGCTGCAGCAGATTATGATCAACATCACGCATAATATTTCTGATGCAGCCGAGAGATACGGTATGGCAGGCAACTATGTGGCAGGCGCAAATATCGCAGGCTTCGAGAAGGTTGTAAATGCAATGACAGCACAGGGTATTGTGTAAATAGATTTGAAAAAAGATCAGAAAATGTTCCCGCCTGCCAGACGACGGCGTCTGTCACGCGGGGATGTTTTGTTTTTGCCGCAGAAAGCGCTTGACATTGCCTGGTAAAAGGAGAATAATTAGGAATAAAGAACAAGCACGGCGCACTAATGGGAGAGAGAAGCTGACGTGCGATGAGGAGGAAAAATTATGTTAGACATCAAGATCACAAAAACAACAAACCCGAAGCCGCTTCCGACGGAGGACAATCCGCTGGTATTTGGTACGATTTTTACAGACCACATGTATGTGATGGAGTATACAAAGGGACAGGGGTGGCACGATCCGGAAATCATGCCGTATCAGCCGATTTCGCTGGATCCTTCTGCAATGGTATTCCACTATGGACAGGAGATGTTTGAGGGCCTGAAGGCTTATAAGACGGATGACGGAAGAATCCTGCTGTTCCGCCCGGACAAAAATATTGAGCGTGCAAACAACTCTAACAAGCGTCTGGAGATCCCGCAGATTCCGGAGGATGATTTCCTGAACGCTCTGAAAACACTGGTAAAACTGGATCAGGCATGGATCCCGACAAAGCCGGGTACCTCCCTTTATATCCGTCCGTTTGTGATCGCGACCGATCCGTTCCTTGGCGTGCGTCCGTCCGATACTTATAAGTTTATCATCATCCTTTCCCCGGTAGGCGCTTACTATCCGGAGGGACTTGACCCGGTAAAAATCTGGATCGAGGATGAGTACGTAAGAGCCGTAAAGGGCGGTATCGGAGAGGCAAAGACCGGCGGTAACTATGTGGCTTCCCTGGCGGCGCAGATCAAGGCGCACGAGGAGGGCTACTCCCAGGTGCTCTGGCTGGACGGCGTGGAGAGAAAATATATCGAAGAGGTTGGCGCTATGAACATCTTCTTCAAGATCAACGGCACTGTTGTGACGCCGATGCTGAACGGAAGTATCCTTCCGGGCGTTACCAGAAATACCTGCATCCAGCTTTGTAAGGAGTGGGGACTTCCGGTGGAGGAGCGCCGCATTTCTGTGGACGAGCTGGTAGAGGCGGCAAAGACCGGCGCTCTGGAAGAGGTATGGGGCTCCGGCACGGCAGCTGTTATTTCCCCGGTCGGTCATCTGCGCTATGAGAACGACGTGTTCCAGATCGCAGACGGCGGCATCGGTCCTGTCAGCCAGAAGCTGTACGATACCGTTACCGGTATTCAGCTTGGAAAGATCGAGGATAAGCACGGCTGGACGGTAGAGGTGAAGTAAGAGGCAGTTTGAGCCGCCTGTTACCAGACGGGAAAATAGAAATATAGAAGGTTTTTAAATAGAATCCGGCATCCAGCATCCATGTGCAGATAATAGGCAAATCTCAAAGAGCAACGTGTCTGCATTGGATGTGGGATGCCGGATTTTTTGCGCCGTTACCAGGGGAATTTGAAAAAGTTAGCAGCTGCTGGAATCGGTTCAGCGCTTGGCCCGCGGCTTCCAGCGGATGAGCCGCATGGAGTTGAGGAGCACGCAGACAGTGGCTCCGTTGTGGAGCAGGGCGCCGGGCACCATCGGCAGCAGACCGAGACTGGAAAGGGTGATGCCGGCGAAGTTGACGAAGCAGGCAAATACGATGATGTTTTCCAGAATGATGGTGCGCGCCTTGCGGGTGACGGCGAGCGCGTAGGACAGGCTGGCGCTGCTGCATTTATCTGTGAAAATGACGTCCGCATCCGCTGAGCAGCCAAGCGTCAGATTGTTGTCTGTGCGGTAGAGGCCGCCCTGAGGTGAGGGCTGCACAGAGTTTGCCGCGCCAAGGCGCTCCACGGTTTCCCCGTCCGGAAGGATAATGCCGTGTTTCGCCGCGTTGATGACGCAGGCGAGTACGGCGGCCGGGCTTGCAAGCACCAGTGAGCAGGGGCAGGCGATGACAAGGATGGACATCACGCGCGAGATATCGCGGGTAAAAATAAATACAACGGCGCAGATGCCAAGGATCACCGGCAGGAAGTATCTGGAAAAGCGGTCGGCAAGACGCTGCACGTTTCCGCCTTCCCCGGAAGCGTGTCCGCTGTTTTTTGAAGATGCGGGCAGGGAGGAGAGGAGGGCGTCTGCTGTCAGATGTGTTTTTTCCATGGTGAAGTCCTCCAGCGCTTCGCCGAGGAGCATCATAAAGGAAACCTCTGCGCCTTCCATAAATTCTCCGGTAAAGATCGTGCCGATCAGTGCGAGCACCACAAGGATACCGGTTGTGACGGAACGTGTGCGCCAGACAGTTTCCAGTGTGTCATAGCAGATAAAGCCGCCGCCGATGGCGAGCGGGATCAGCGCTGCCGGAAAAGGCAGCGGCAGAGCGAATACCTCGTCGATGAGAACGGCGAGGAGGATCAGCAGTAATACGAATGCCGGAAAGCCGAATGCTTTCAAATATATTTTTGTGTTCATATGTTCCCTCATTTCTGTAATCTGTAATAACAAGCGACGAGGAGACCTGTTTTACCAGGCTCCTCGTCCGTAAGCTTATAAAAGATGAATACCGTTTCGTCTTGCTTCCTTTGTGATTTCCTCCGGCCACAGCGACACCTGCACCTCGCCGATGTGCGCCTTTCGCAGATAGAACATACAGATACGCGACTGACCGATGCCGCCGCCAATGGTGTAGGGCAGCTCCTTTTCGAGAATCGCCTTCTGGAACGGAAGAGACGCCCGCTCCGGGCATCCAGCGATTTCGAGCTGACGCAGCAGGCTTTCCTCGTCCACGCGGATTCCCATGGAGGAGAGCTCCAGCGCGATGTCCAGCACCGGGTAGTAGACAATGATGTCGCCGTTCAGCGCCCAGTCGTCGTAATCCGGCGCTCTGCCGTCGTGTCGCTGTCCGGAGGTGAGCACGCCGCCGATCTGCATGATAAATACGGCGCCTTTTTCCTTCACAATGCGGTATTCGCGCTCCTTTGGCGTGCAGTCCGGATAGAGATCCTCCAGCTCCTGCGAGGTGATGAAGAAGATGTCCTTCGGAAGAATCTCTTCAATATAATCATACTGGATCGCCATATACTTTTCGGTTTTTTTCAGTACTTTGTAGATGGTGCGGACGACTTCTTTTAAGGTATCCGCCGTGCGCTCCTCGTGGGAAATGATTTTTTCCCAGTCCCACTGATCCACATAGATGGAATGAATGTTGTCAGTGTCCTCATCCCGGCGGATCGCGTTCATATCGGTGTACAGCCCCTCGCCGTGGGAAAAACCGTATTCTTTTAAGGCATAGCGCTTCCATTTTGCCAGGGAATGCACGATTTCCGCGGTGCTTTCATTCTGTTCGCGGATGCCGAAGGAAACGGGACGCTCAACGCCGTTCAGGTTGTCGTTCAGTCCGGAAGCCGGGGTGACAAAAAGCGGCGCGGATACGCGCAGCAGATTCAGACGGGAAGAGAGCGTCTGCTGAAAAAAGTCCTTCACCGTTTTGATGGCAACCTGTGTATCGTGAAGATTCAGAGCCGATTCGTAATGTTCGGGAATAATTAAATGTTCCATATCCTGTTAAAATCCTCCCTTACCATGCCGGCCGCACAGAAGCAGCCAGTATGAGAATTTCTTTCTTTCACAGTATAACAGATTTCTGGAAAATTACAAGGAAAACAACAGGGAAACCTATTGCGCCGGTGCTGTTTTTTATTGCAATAGTTATCAAAAAAGCGTTATGTATGAGATTTTTACATCGCAGTAATAAATATATTTCATAAAGATGGGGCTTGTAATTAAAAAAATGATATGTTATCATGTGAAACAAGATAAATGCGATGAAGGAGACTCTTGTCCACGGAACTTGACAGGAATACGGCGTCACCGACTGAGAGCGCTGTTTGAGGGAACGGACAAAAAGGGAACACTCCGGAGCAGACCGGTTGAATGCGCGGCGTTTATTTTGCGGGGAGGTCTTTTGGATTTTCCACGGCGCAAAAGCTGCAGTAGGTCGGTACGTAAAGCAGACGTTATATGCTTTTGAGACAGAATCTGCGGATTCTGTGAATGCGGGTGGTACCGCGGATAAAGAGATTTATTCGCCCCGGGATATCTTTGTATCCCGGGGCGCTTTTTTTCGCATCAGCTGCGCGGCCGACATGGAGCGAAGCGAAATGGAGGTGCACATCGGGAAAGAATAGGAGGAGTGCAGATTATGAGCAACATTTACAGAGACGTTACATTAGACCAGGTGAGTGAGGAGGATATCGGAAAGGAACTGCGCATTGCGGGCTGGGTGGAGAACATTCGCGACCACGGCGGCGTTTCCTTTGTCGATGTGCGCGATATGTACGCAGTGATGCAGGTGGTCCTGCGGGACGGCGCGCTGCTGGAGGGAATCCGCCGGGAGCAGGCGATTTCCATCAGAGGACTGGTGGAGAAGCGCGATGAGGAAACGTACAATCCGAAGATACCGACCGGAACGATCGAGCTGGAGGCGCACGAGGTCACCGTTCTCGGCGGCGTCTACAAAAATCTTCCGTTTGAGGTGCAGACCAGCCGCGAGGTGCGCGAGGACGTCCGTCTGAAATACCGCTATCTGGATCTGCGCAACAAAAAGGTGAAGGATAATATCATTTTCCGTTCGCAGGTAATTTCCTTCCTGCGCCAGAAGATGACGGAGCTTGGGTTCCTGGAGATCCAGACGCCGATCCTGTGCGCGTCCTCCCCGGAGGGGGCGCGGGACTACATCGTTCCGTCGCGTAAATTCAAAGGGAAATTTTACGCGCTGCCGCAGGCGCCGCAGCAGTATAAGCAGCTTCTGATGGTGTCCGGCTTTGATAAATACTTCCAGATCGCGCCCTGCTTCCGCGATGAGGATGCGCGTGCGGATCGCTCGCCGGGCGAGTTTTATCAGCTCGATTTCGAGATGAGCTTCGCCACCCAGGAGGAGGTCTTTAAGGTCGGCGAGGAGGTGCTGACGGCGACCTTTGAAAAATTTGCGCCGGAGGGCTATGCGGTCACGAAAGCGCCGTATCCAGTGATCAGCTATAAGCAGGCGATGCTGGAATTCGGCACTGACAAGCCGGATCTGAGAAATCCGCTGCGCATCATTGACGTGACGGACTTTTTCCAGAAATGTACCTTCAAGCCGTTCCTTGGCAGAACCGTGCGCGCCATCCGCGTGCATGAGAAGATGTCCAAGGGCTTCCACGAGCGTCTGCTGAAATTTGCAACAGGCATCGGCATGGGCGGTCTCGGCTATCTGGAGGTACTGGAGGATAAATCCTACAAGGGACCGATCGACAAATTTATCCCGGAGGAATTGAAGGAGGAATTTGCGCAGCTTGCCGGACTTTCGGAGGGCGACACCATTTTCTTCATGGCGGATAAGGAGGAGAGAGCCGCTTACTATGCCGGCATGATCCGCACGGAGCTTGGCGAAAAGCTGGATCTTCTGGAAAAGAACGCTTACCGCTTCTGCTACGTGAACGATTTCCCGATGTTCGAGAAGGATCCGCAGACAAAGCAGATCGGCTTTACGCACAATCCGTTCTCCATGCCGCAGGGCGGTCTGGAGGCGCTGAATACGATGGATCCGCTGGATGTTCTCGCTTACCAGTACGATATCGTCTGCAACGGTGTGGAGCTGTCGTCCGGCGCGGTGCGCAACCACGACCTGCAGATCATGAAGAAAGCGTTTGAGATCGCCGGATACGATGAGGAGGTTTTAAAGAGCAAATTCGGGGCACTTTACAGTGCTTTCTGTTTCGGAGCGCCGCCACATGCCGGTATGGCGCCGGGCATCGACCGTATGCTGATGCTTTTAAAGAACGAGGAAAACATCCGCGAGGTTATCGCCTTCCCGATGAACGGCAACGCCGAGGATCTGATGTGCGGTGCGCCGGGCACGGTCACGGAGCAGCAGCTGCGCGAGGTACACATTAAAGTGAGAGATTAGGAGAGAAGCTATGGCAAACATCATTTCTGATGAGACGATTGAATATGTCGGCATCCTGGCGAAGCTGGAGCTGTCTGATGAGGAAAAAGAGCAGGCGAAGGCGGACATGGGAAAAATGCTGGATTATATTGATAAATTAAACGAGCTGGATACAACGGGAATTGAGCCGATGTCGCATGTGTTCCCGGTGCAGAACGTGTTTCGCGAGGACGTTGTCACGAACGGCGACGACCGCGAGGCGATCCTGAAAAATGCACCGGAGGAAAAGGATGGGGCATTTGTGGTGCCAAGGACTGTGGAATAGAATATGAATGGATACAAGGGGGCAAAGACGTGGATTTAATGGATATGACGGCGCTTGCGCTCGCGAAGAAGATCCGGGCGGGCGAGGTGAGCGCGCCGGAGGCGGCGCGGGCGGCGCTTGATCAGATAAAAAAGCTGGAGGGCACGGTGCATGCCTATGTGACGGTTGACGAGGAAGGCGCGCTGAAAAGGGCGGCGGAGGTGCAGAAGAAAATCGAAGCGGGGGAACTGACCGGACCGCTTGCCGGGGTTCCGGCGGCGATCAAGGACAATATGTGTACAAAAGATCTGCTGACCACCTGCAGCTCCCGCATTCTGGAAAACTTTGTGCCGACCTACACGGCGCAGGCGGTGGAAAATCTGGAGGCAGCGGGCGTGGTGGTGCTTGGAAAGACGAACATGGATGAATTTGCGATGGGCAGCACGACGGAGACCTCCGCATACGGGGTGACGCGGAACCCCTGGAACCCGGAGCATGTGCCGGGCGGTTCGTCGGGCGGCTCCTGCGCGGCGGTGGCGGCAAACGAATGCTCCTTCGCACTCGGCTCGGACACCGGCGGTTCTATCCGCCAGCCAAGCTCGTTCTGCGGAGTCACCGGCATCAAGCCTACCTACGGCACCGTATCGCGTTACGGGCTGATCGCCTATGGTTCGTCGCTCGATCAGATCGGACCGGTCGCGAAGGATGTGAGCGACTGCGCGGCGATCCTGGAGGTGATCGCTTCTTACGATAAAAAAGACAGCACTTCGATTAAACGAGACGACTGCGATTTTACAGCGGCGCTGACGGACGATGTGAAGGGCATGAAAATCGGGATCCCGCGCGACTATTTCGGCAGCGGGCTGAATGAAGAGGTGAAGCGTGCGATCCTGGCGGCGGCGGATGTACTGCGGGAGAAGGGAGCCGAGGTGGAGGAATTTGATTTAAGCCTTGTGGAATATGCGATCCCGGCATATTACACCATCGCATCGGCGGAGGCAAGCTCTAACCTTTCGCGCTTCGACGGCATCAAGTACGGGTACCGTGCAAAGGAGTATGAGGGACTGCATCAGATGTATAAAAAGAGCCGTTCGGAGGGCTTCGGACCGGAGGTAAAGCGGCGTATCATGCTCGGCTCCTTCGTGCTCAGCTCTGGTTATTACGATGCATATTATTTAAAAGCGCTGCGCACAAAGGCGCTGATCAAACAGGCGTTTGATAAGGCATTTGCAAAATACGATGTGATATTAGGACCGGCAGCGCCCTCGACAGCGCCAAAGCTGGGAGAGAGCCTCTCCGATCCGCTGCAGATGTATCTCGGCGATATTTACACGATCTCGGCAAATCTTGCCGGCATACCGGGCATCAGCGTGCCCTGCGGAAAGGACGGCAAAGGTCTGCCGATCGGGATGCAGCTTCTCGGCGACTGCTTCCAGGAGAAGAAGATCCTCCGGGCGGCTTACAGCTTTGAGTGCAGCCGCACTTACGAGGCGCCGGCGTTTGCGGGAAAGGCGGTGGAGTAAATGGGAAAGCAATATGAGACAGTCATTGGGCTGGAGGTTCATGTGGAGCTTGCGACAAAGACGAAGATTTTCTGCGGCTGCTCCACGCAGTTCGGCGGAGCGCCCAATACGCACACCTGTCCGGTCTGCACCGGGATGCCCGGCTCGCTTCCGGTGTTAAATAAGCAGGTGGTAGAGTATGCGCTCGCCGTTGGTCTGGCGACCAACTGCCAGATCAACCAGCACTGCAAATTTGACCGCAAAAACTACTTTTACCCGGACAATCCGCAGAATTATCAGATTTCACAGCTTTACCTGCCGATCTGTCACGACGGCGGGATCGAGATCGAAACGGCGGCCGGCAAAAAGATTGTCGGCATTCATGAGATCCACATGGAGGAGGACGCCGGAAAGCTCATTCACGACGAATGGGAGGACTGTTCCCTGGTGGACTTCAACCGCAGCGGCGTGCCGCTGATCGAGATCGTTTCGGAGCCGGATATGCGCAGTGCGGACGAGGTGATTGCCTATCTCGATAAGCTGCGCCTGATCATCCAGTATCTTGGAGCTTCCGACTGCAAGCTGCAGGAGGGTTCCATGCGTGCGGATGTCAACCTCTCGGTGCGCGAGGCGGGGGCGGAGAAATTCGGCACCCGCACGGAGATGAAGAATCTGAATTCGTTTAAGGCGATCGCCCGCGCGATCGAGAATGAGCGGGAGCGTCAGATCGACCTTATCGAGGCTGGCAGAGAAGTGGTGCAGGAAACACGCCGCTGGGACGATACGAAGGAATACTCCTATGCAATGCGCTCTAAGGAGGATGCGCAGGACTACCGCTATTTCCCGGATCCCGATCTGACGCCGGTGTATATCAGCGACGAGTGGATCGCACGCGTACGCGCCGCACAGCCGGAGCTGCGAACGGAAAAGCTGCAGCGCTACAGGGAGGAATTTGCGATCCCGGACTATGATGCAGGCATCCTCACCTCATCGAAGCGCCTTGCGGATCTCTTTGAGGAGGCGACGGCGATCTGCAAAAAGCCGAAGAAGGTCTCCAACTGGCTGATGGGCGAGACGCTCCGCCTGTTAAAGGAGCGCGGGCAGGAGCCGGAGGAGCTGCGCTTCTCGCCGGAGAATCTGGCGAAGCTGGTAAATCTTGCGGATGCGGGAGCTGTGAACAATCAGGTGGCAAAAGAGGTTTTTGAAAAAATCTTCACGGACGATATTGACCCGGAGAAATATGTGGAGGAGCACGGGCTGAAAACTGTCAGCGACGAGGGTGCGCTCAGAAGCGTCGTTGAGGCGGTGATCACGGCAAATCCGCAGTCTGTGGCGGACTATAAGGGCGGCAAGGAGAAGGCGATCGGCTTCCTTGTCGGGCAGACGATGAAGGCGATGAAGGGCAAAGCGGATCCGGGAGCCGTCAATAAAATGCTGAAGGAAATATTATCCAGATAAGACAGGGCTTGTTTTTTTGCAGAAGAGCAGATATACTATCTTGTGAGAAAGGGGAACTTTCATGAAGAGAAGTATATCTGTTTTTTTGTTAATGATGACACTGTTTGTTATGACCGGATGCAGCCGTGCGACGATGAACGCACAGATTGCGGAAAGTATCGGCACGCTTGGTCAATATGAGAATAATGAGCCGGTGGAGACGCCGAAGATGAAGGCGCAGCGTGAGATACAGGAGCAAAAAGAGGCGGCCGAGGAGGATGTGACAGGACATCTTAATACGGCGGCGCGTCTGGCTGCCTCCTACGATTATACGGCGGCGCTGGAGGAGATCGCGAAGATCAGCGAGGAACATGCGGAAGACGACCGCGTGATCAGCGCAAAGATCGAGTATCAGCGCCTGCTCGGACAGATGGTGGAGTACGGCGGAGATGTCGCGCATTTTTCGGTGAAGACGCTGGTGGCGGATCCGTCGCGCGCATTTGACGGAGATGATATGTCCTCCTATTATAATAACTGGACGCTGACAGTGGATGAGTTTAAGGCGATCCTGCAGTCGCTTTACGACCGCGGATATGTGCTGATGGATGTTCACGAGAAGGTGGTGGATATCCAAAATGAGGACGGGACGACCAGCTTTGCCGTCAATACGCCGTCTGTCCCGGAGGGAAAGACGCCGATGGTGCTTTCCTTCACGGAGGCAAATTACTATGATTATCAGCAGGGGGACGGGTTTGCGGGCAGACTGGTGCTGGATGAGAATGGCAATGTGATGAATGAGTACACGGACGCCTCCGGGCAGACGCTTATCGGAGCGTATGATGTGATTCCGATCGTGGATGAATTTGTGGAGGAGCACCCGGATTTTTCCCTGCGCGGGGCGAAGGGAATTGTTTCTGTCACAGGCTATGAGGGCGTGTTTGGCTATGGGATCGAGACTGGAGCAAGCACGATCGCGGCAATCGCGGACCGCCTGAAGGAGACCGGATGGGAGATTGCCTGCCAGGGCTTTTCCGACAACACCATGGAGAGCGACCTGGATCTGGATGAGCTGGAGGACGATCTGGATACGTGGAGCAGTAAGATTGGCTCGCTTGTGGGCGATACCGATCTTCTGATCTATCCGTACGGTGAGGAAGTGACTGCCGGGACGGCAAAACAGGAGCTGCTGCTGGAGAAGGGCTATCAGTTCTTTTTCAGCATCTGGACGACGGCGGATTTTATTGAGGTTCAGCCGGACTATGTGCGGCAGACGCGCAGAACGCTGGATGGTTATGATCTTTATATGTATGCCGACTATCTGACTGACTTTTTTGATGTGGATGAGATCTTTGATAAAACCAGACCGGCATTCGAATAATTACAGAAACCTTACACAAACTTAAAAAAAACTTATTATCTTCCCTCTTTACAAATGGAGGAAATTCCTCTATACTGGAACTACATCTTGCGAAAAAATTAAAATGTCATACCAGATATAGTAATATAGGAGGAAATGAAATGTATGTGATCAAAAAAGACGGGACCCGGGAAGAGTTTAATGTTGAGAAAATCGTCGTTGCAGTAAACAAATCCGCCGCCCGCGCATTATATAAGTTTAAGCCGGAGGAAATTAAAGAGTTGTGCGAGTATGCGACCAGACGCGCGCAGGAGATGGGCAAGGAGGGCATCACGATCCAGGAGATGCACAACATCGTGGAGAGCGCGCTGGAGAAGGTAAGCCCGGCGGTCGCAAAGAGCTACCGCGACTACCGCAACTATAAAGTGGATTTCATTCATATGATGGATGATGTCTACACGAAGAGCCAGTCTATCCGCTACATCGGCGACAAGAGCAACGCCAACACGGACAGCGCGCTGGTGGCGACGAAGCGCAGCCTTATCTTCAATGAGCTGAATAAAAATCTCTATCAGAAGTTTTTCATGACGCGCGACGAGCGTCAGGCATGTAAGGATGGCTATATTTACATTCATGATCAGTCTGCGCGTCTGGATACCATGAACTGCTGCCTGTTTGACGTCGGCTCTGTTTTAAAGGGCGGCTTCGAGATGGGAAATGTCTGGTATAACGAGCCGAAGACGCTGGATACGGCGTTTGACGTGATGGGCGACATCGTGCTGAGCACAGCGGCGCAGCAGTACGGCGGCTTTACGGTGCCGGAGGTCGACAAGATCCTCGCGCCCTATGCAGAGAAGAGCTACAAAAAATATGTGGAAGAATTTCTGAAATACATGGATGCCTCCTGGGACGGCGTTCAGGAGCGGGCGAAGCAGTATGCGCTCGATAAGGTGAAGCGCGATTACGACCAGGGCTGGCAGGGCATCGAGTACAAGCTGAACACGGTCGGTTCTTCCCGCGGGGATTATCCGTTTGTCACCATGACGCTCGGGCTGGGGCAGTCTGATTTTGAGCGTATGTGCAGCATCTCGCTGCTGAATGTACATAAAGAGGGACAGGGCAAGCCGGGCAACAAAAAGCCGGTGCTGTTCCCGAAAATCGTATTTTTATTCGATGAGAACCTGCACGGCGACGGCAAGCCGTGCGAGGATGTGTTTGAGGCGGGACTGGAGTGCTCTGCAAAGACCATGTATCCGGACTGGCTTTCCCTCTCCGGCAAAGGCTATGTGGCGAGCATGTATAAGCAGTACGGCCGCGTGATCAGTCCGATGGGCTGCCGGGCGTTTTTGAGCCCCTGGTATGAGCGCGGGGGAATGCACCCGGCGGATAAGGATGATAAGCCGGTATTTGTCGGACGCTTTAATGTGGGCGCTGTCAGCCTGCATCTGCCGATGATCCTGGCGAAATCCCGCCAGGAGAGCCGCGATTTTTACGAGGTGCTGGATTATTATCTGGAGATGATCAGAGGTATCCACATCCGCACCTACGAATATCTTGGCGAGATGCGTGCCTCCACGAACCCGCTCGCTTACTGCGAGGGCGGCTTCTACGGCGGACACCTCGATCCGAGAGATAAGATCAAGCCGCTCTTAAAGCCGATGACGGCCTCCTTTGGCATCACTGCCTTAAACGAGTTGCAGGAGCTTTATAATGGCAAATCCATTGCCGAGGACGGGCAGTTTGCGCTGGAGGTTATGCAGTATATTAATAAGAAGGTAAATGAGTACAAGGAGGCGGACGGCTGGCTGTACGCAATCTACGGTACTCCTGCGGAGAGTCTCTGCGGGCTGCAGGTGGAGCAGTTCCGCAGGCAGTACGGCATCGTGGAGAATGTTTCCGACCGCCCGTACGTGAGCAACAGCTTCCACTGCCACGTGACGGAGGATCTTTCCCCGATCCAGAAGCAGGATCTGGAGGGGCGCTTCTGGGATCTGTGCAACGGCGGCAAGATCCAGTATGTGCGCTATCCGATCGACTATAATAAAGAGGCGATCAAAAGTCTCATCCTGCGTGCGATGAAGCTGGGTTACTATGAGGGCGTCAACCTTTCACTCGCCTACTGTGACGACTGCGGTCACCAGGAACTGGAGATGGATGTCTGCCCGAAGTGCGGTTCCAAAAACCTTACAAAGATTGACCGCATGAACGGCTATCTTTCCTACAGCCGCGTACACGGCGATACAAGGCTGAACTCCGCGAAGATGGCGGAAATCGCGGAGCGCGTATCGATGTAGGAGTGTTTGCGATTCACTCTGGCATTTGGAGTTCCCTGGCAAATGTTGTGACTATATATCTGATCTGTATGGTAGTTTCTGACGGAGGAATCTGATTCCTCCGTCTTTTTTTGCCGTGCATTCGAAGGAAGCTGCCGGTGGCAGGTCCTGTAGGTCCTAAAAGTTTATAAAAATTTTATAAGTTTTGTTTTTCTTTTATACCTGTCTTACGCAATCATCAATCATTTTCCACACCGGCTTTTTAAAATAAGAAATCAGGAAGGCAGTCAGACACCGCTAGGACGTGAGGGTGGTGTGATGCCGGAAAAAACTTACAGAAAGGCAGGAAAAAGATATGGGACATGGATGGAGAAAAAGGGGATGCGCACGGATTTGTGCGGCGGCACTTATGGGCGTACTGGCGGCAGGCGGCGGCCAGACGGCGTTTGCGGCTGAGGCTGACACGATGACGGAAGCGGATGCAAAGGACGATGCGGGAACAGATGCAGGGACAGAAACGGCAGCAGGCGCACAGAACGGCATCGACATGACGACTGATTATCCGGGCATCACGGTGAAAGCGGGCGAGAGCGTCAGCTTTGGGCTGGATTTTGCAAGTCTTTCCGGAGACAGCTACGATGCGTCGCTTTCCATCGAGTCTATCCCGGAGGGCTGGGAGGGCTACTTCAAGAGCAGCAGCAGCGAAATCTCAATGGTACATGTAGATGCAGAATCAGAGTTTGCAGACTCGGAGCTTGCCACCTTCAGCCTGACGCTTCCCGATGAGGTGGAGGAGGGCACCTACAATGTTACCCTGAAAGCAGATGCCGGCAGCGGAGCTTCCGACACCTTACAGCTTGAAATTAACGTGACAGAAACGGAGAACGGACAGAGCAGCTTAACGTCCGAATATCCGGAGCAGCAGGGGGCTTCCGGGACGAGCTTCAGCTTCGACGTCACACTGGTGAACAACCGCGGAATAGAGCAGACCTACAGTCTTGCGGCGGAGGCGGAGAGCGGCTGGCAGGTATCCTTTACCCCATCCGGTGAGAGCACTCAAGTGGCGAGCATCACGGTGGAGCCGGGCTCCAGCCAGGGGCTGACGGTGGACGTGACGCCGCCGGAGACCATTAAGGAGGGCGAATACACGATTCCCTGCACGGCGATTTCCGCAAATGAAACGCTGTCTGCAGAGCTGAAGGTGACGATCACCGGCTCCTACGAGGTGCAGTTATCCACACCGACCGGCAATCTGAGCATGGACGCTTATGCAAACCAGGAAAAGGCGGTGACGTTAAGCGTGATCAATAACGGAAATGTGGATCTGAGCAATTTAAATCTGACCTCATCTGCGCCGACCGACTGGGAGGTACGTTTCGACGAATCGACCATTGAGCTTCTGGAGGCGGGAGCCACGAAGGAAGTGACTGCCTATGTCAAGCCGTCCTCCGATGCGATTACCGGGGACTATGTGACTTCGATCACAGTCAGCAATGACGAGACGACGTCGACGGCGGAATTCCGCATATCGGTAAAAACACAGACGCTCTGGGGAATCGTTGCGGTTGCGATCATCATTGCGCTGCTTGCAGGACTGGGCTTTTTGTTTAAGAAGTATGGAAGAAGGTAGCATATGGAACAGAAAATAATAGAGATGCAGGGACTCACAAAGCATTATGGAAACAAAATTGCGGTAAACAACCTCGATCTTTCCATATGCCAGGGGGAAATCTTCGGTCTGCTCGGTCCGAACGGCGCCGGGAAAACGACAACGATCCTGATGCTGCTCGGTCTGACGGAGCCGACGGCAGGCAGGGCGTTTATCGAGGGGCTGGACTGCACGCGCAATCCGGTGGCAGTAAAACGCGTTGCCGGATATATGCCGGACAACGTCGGATTTTACCCGGATCTGACCGGCAGGCAGAATCTGCGTTTCACCGGCAGACTGAACGGTCTTGGAGAGGACATGATCGAGGAACGTATTGAGCAGCTTCTGAAGCGCGTCGGCATGACGGAATACGGCGATCAGAAAACTGGCACCTACTCTAAGGGTATGAAGCAGCGGCTCGGCATTGCGGATGTTCTGATGAAGGATCCGCGCGTTATCATCATGGATGAGCCGACGCTCGGTATCGATCCCGAGGGAATGCATGAATTGCTGATGCTGATGCACGAGCTTGCCAGTGAGGACGGCAGGACGCTTCTGATTTCCTCGCATCAGCTTTACCAGATCCAGCAGATCTGCGACCGGGTGGGCATTTTTGTGAGCGGCAGGCTGATCGCGTGCGGAAGGATTGACGAGCTTGGCAGGCAGGTGAACCAGGAGGGCGGCGATCTGGACGAGATTTACAGACTATATTTTGAAAGGGCAGGGCAGAAGGATGAAAACAATCGCAGTAAAAAGTAAAACAAAAACGATGCCCCGCGCCGAAAAAAGGGAAGAGCACATAAGCAGCGGCATCGGACTGCGGGCATTGTTCCAAAAGGAGCTGGCGGATCATCTGAGGAGCAGACGTTTCCTCATTATCCTGGCGCTGATCTACGCCACCTGCTTTGCCAGTCTTTACGGAGCGCTCTTGGGGTTCTCGGACGCGGTGGCAAACGACAGTAACTTTCTCTTTTTAAAGCTGTACACGACCAGCGGGGAGTCCATTCCCTCATTTATGACCTTTATCGCGTTGCTCGGTCCCTTCGTTGGGCTGACGCTCGGCTTTGACGCGATCAACAGTGAGCGCAGCGCCGGTACCTTAAACCGGCTGGTGGCGCAGCCGATCTATCGGGACTGCATTATCATCGGAAAATTTCTTGCGGGAACGGCGATCATCACCATTATGGTCTTTTCCATGGGCATTCTGATCGGAGCGGTCGGGATGCTTGGAACCGGGCTGGTGCCGCAGGCGGAAGAAATCGGAAGAATCTTCTTTTTCCTTTTGTTTACCGTGGTGTATATTGCCTTCTGGCTTGCGCTTTCCATTTTGTTTTCCGTGTTCTGCCGCCACTCGGCGACCTCGGCACTGGCGGTCATCTCGCTGTGGATTTTCTTTGCGCTGTTCATGAGTCTGATCGCCAATATTATTGCAAACATCGTTTATCCGGTGGACGATTATTATAATTCTATGGTGAACACGGTGGGCAACTACACGCTGGAGCTGAATCTGAACCGGATCTCGCCGTATTATCTGTACAGTGAGGCGGTTTCCACGATCATGAGTCCGAGCGTGCGCGCGGTGAATGTGGTGACGGTGGATCAGCTTGTGGGAGCAATTTCGGGCTATCTTTCGCTCGGACAGAGCCTCCTTCTGGTGTGGCCGCATCTGGTTGCGCTGATCGCGCTGATGCTGGCAGCCTTCGGCGGCTCCTACGTGGGCTTTATGCGGCAGGAAATCCGTTCCAGCTGATTTCACAAAGAATCCATAATTTAGTTGTCTGTGTTTAAATTGGGTTTAGCTTCCTGGTGTATATATGAGACATGATTTTAAAAATGCGTATGTATGGAAAAATCATGAAGGAATCATATATCATAAAAAGCAGGAGGGCACACAATGAGCGCATTGACGGTTATCAATGGAATACATAAAGAAGAATTGCAGAAGCAGGCTGAGAGCTACGCATTCCGGGCGGGAATGCATACTCGCAGCCTGGAGTGTTTTTTGCGGGAAAACGGCAGACTGGATGGCAGCGTGACTGTGATACTGATAGATGGAGAGATGATACGGATGCTGGAAAAGGATATGTTTCTGGTACTTACTCTGCGGTTTCCGGTGATTTTTGTGCCGGACTGTGAGCCGGAGTGGAATCTGGCAGGCAGAGAGCTGGAAAATGCGGGCTGCCGGACACTCTGCCCGTTTCAGTATCTGAACTTCTGCGAGGCGGTACAGTCCTGTTTTCAGCCAAAAATCTGGCAGGAGCGCACCCTTGTATTTGGAGGGCTGGAAATCTGTCCGGCAAACCGGATGCTCCGGGTGAACGGAAGAGAAATAAAAATGCGCCAGGTGGATTTTGACATTCTGCTGATGCTGCTGAAGAATATCGGGCGTGTGATGTCGCGTCAGTACCTGAACGACCGGCTGCCCCAGCGTCTGCGCGGCACCCAGCGCAACATAGACACCCACATCAGCAGTATCCGGCAGCAAAGCGGGCTGGGGGATGCGATCCGCTGCGTGCGTTCGGTCGGCTACTGCATCCCGGAGGAGGCGCTTTATCATCTCTGCCTCGCAGACGTCGGGTAAACCTTTTTTCGTACAAAGTAAAGGCAGACTACCTGCAGAAGGATCGTGACGATCCAGGAAGCCGGGTAGGAAATGAATAAAAATGCCAGCGTCCGGTTTTGCGGGAAGAGCAGAAAGATCCACACGATCCGGGTGCCGACCGTCCCGATGATGGACATCAGCATGGGAACGGCAGAGTGTCCCATCCCGCGCATTGGACCCGGAAACAGGTCCATCAGTCCGCACAGAAAATACGTGACGGTCGTATAGGCGAGCACCTCGACGCCACACCGGATCACCTCCGGGTCGGAGGTGTAGATGGATAGGATTTCCGGCCCGAAGAAGTAGGCGATGCAGCCGAGCGCGAGGGAGACGCTGACGGACAATGCGATACAGTTGACAAGGATTTTATCCATGCGTTTGTAATTTCCAACGCCGTAATTCTGGCTTGTGAAGCTCATGCACGCCTGCGTGACGGAGTTGACGGAGACATATAAAAAGCTGAGAATATTGTTTGCCGCCGTATAGCCTGCCATAGCGGTAGAACCAAAGGAATTCACAGAGGACTGCAGGAGCACGTTGGAAAAGTTGATTACAGTGCTCTGGATACCGGCAGGGATGCCAACCTGGAAAATCGGTTTTAAATAATTCCACTTTAAGGTCAGCCTGGAAAAGCGAAGCTGATAGCTTCCATCCGACAGATAAAGACAGCGGAGCACCAGAACGCAGGAGACCATCTGGGAGATGACGGTGGCGATCGCAACGCCAGCCACGCCCAGGTGGAACACGATAACGAGAAACATATTCAGTCCGGCATTCAGAACGCCGGAGATGATCAGAAAGAGCAGCGGCCGTTTAGTATCGCCGACAGCGCGAAGAATGGAGGCGCCGTAGTTGTAGAGCATAAAAAACGGCATTCCCAGAAAATAAATCCGCATATAGAGCGTGGAGTGCTCAATAACATTGTCGGGCGTTCCCATCAGCTCCAGAGCAAACCGGGAGAAGATCAGCCCGACAAACGCCATCACAATGCCGCTGAGGAGCGCAAACAAAATCGCGGTATGTACGGTCTCCGACATTTCCTTCGTCCTGCCGGAGGCATAGTAGCGGGCAGCCAGTACATTGCTGCCGAGAGAAATGCCGATAAACAGATTGGTGAACATATTAATAAGGGCGGACGTGGAGCCGACGGCAGCGAGTGCCTCGCTTCCGGTAAAGCGTCCCACGATCACAATATCCACCGCATTAAACATAAGCTGCAGAATGCCGGAAAGCATCAGCGGCAGCGAAAACGAAATCAGCTTGTCCATAATGGAACCGCTGCACATATCAATTTCATATTTATTACTCTTCAAAACCTTCATCCCCATATAGTATATTGATTTTAACCCCTGTGATACCGGATCGCTGTCCGTTTGCCACTGGTATCATCACAAGTATGTGATTATATCACAGCCAGAGAACATGGTCAATGAGCGAATATTGCGGTTTTGCAGGATATAAGCGAATATTGTGGTCTTGCAGGAAGAGCGGTGCGAGTTACTGTTCACGCCAGCTTCAAACACCTGCTGCGACGCGAAGCTAATCCTGTGGGTTTGAGGCGTGAGAATGTGATTCAGGTGTGAGCAAATCCCATTTGCGGAGCGAATTTAAAATGGATTTGCGAAGGGTGCTGTGAACGGAGTGAACCAATGTCATTTAGTTAAACAAGACATGTTAGA